>Ga0116228_10004198_pt1 | contig 12745 bp, 7 predicted proteins | sample S1TSphfallax_2_FD_89694 | JGI IMG/M metagenome (GOLD analysis project Ga0116228, IMG submission 89694) | Host-associated microbial communities from peat moss isolated from Minnesota, USA - S1T2_Fc - Sphagnum fallax MG | ecosystem: Host-associated > Plants > Peat moss > Unclassified | place: USA... | reverse complement strand
TCTTTTCTTTTCTTCCTCTTCACTTCTTTCCTTTCCCCGTTTCTCTTTTGCACTTGAAAAACTCCTATGATATTACTAGAGACTTTCAAGCTCTAGTTCTAGAGATTATCTAGCTCTAGATCTCTTTCAACCTTCTCATCAAACAACCTAAGTTCTAATACCATGTTAACAAATACGAGATCTACTCAAGTGCAAACATATAACTTTATTGAAAGAAAACTATAACATGATGCTCACAACACAACATAACATCAAGAACTCCTCAAGGTTCTTGTCACATGAAATACACAAACTTGTGTAATGAAGAAAAGAGAAGCAAACCATCAACACCAAAGTATTTAACTATAAGACCAAACCACAAATAACCAAACTAAAATAAGTAAAGAACGTAATTCAACCTTGTGAAAGTAACCTAGTTACTTTCTTACTCTAATAACTAATGAAACCTAATTAATTGAACTTGAATTCTCAACAAGATGCAAGTAATCTTCGATTACCATTCATTAGAAATGATTCAAGGATAATATTTATTTTTACACCTTAATTTTGTTTTTGTTTGAATGTCTAAAGGTTGAAAACTTTATTTATTAATTTATATGTGTATTTTTGAATTAAATTGTGTGAAACCACCAAGGATGAGTTTGTGGTCAACATAAGTCATCTCAACATCCCGAGGGGGGGGGAACAATAGTATAAATATTAAAAAAATACGTCAATAAAAATATAGGGTGCAATATATTGGTTGTTGGATAAAAAATATAAGTCAATTAGTTAAAAAATATGCTACATTATATTCAAATAATCAATTTAATTATAATATAACGTATGTAATAATCTAAAATTACATGTTATAATTAATATAGGTTGGTTTTAATATGTATATATTTAAAAATTAGATAATAATAGGGTGATAAGAAATAGGTTAAACAATTATCTAATAACCCCCTAAAAATGGTTTTTGACGCACGTAGATCCCAAACTTTACATTAAGTGTCCCCCTCGAACTCCACATCCATTACCAACAATTGTATATGCACCATCACACTACAAAGACAATCAAAACAACTACAACTTACCACCAAGCTCATGGCATTGTAGATGAAGAGGCTACTGATAAAAACAAATGATCTCCCATGGAGAGGGAATAATGTGTCAATTACAAAACTCTTTTTGTATTAGCATGGACTTGTTGACTTACATTTTTTTCTTGACACAATTCTTATGGTTTGGTGCATTTCCATGTGCCATGTGTACATAAAAACTAGAGGCTAATTTATGCCATTTGGTACTTTAATAGCCCATTACATGTGAATGGTTTCCAAAAGATCCTAATGCATTTTTGAATTTCAAAAATTATTTCAAATTTTTCATTAATTCATGCAAGTATTTTTTATTTGCAAATTCAAATTTTGTTGTGTGAGTGAAGCAAAGAATATGAAACATTGACCATAAACACACCCAAGTACAAAACATTAACGAAAAAATAACATTTGTAACCCTAAACCTTAAACCCAACTTGGACCAACAAATGTTAGTTTCAACATGACCCTCAATGTGAGTATTGCATATTGGGTAATTGATACAACTCACAATACCTACATCATTTTAACTTTTCCAATTTAAAATTGTTTTAGATGTGGGTGTTGCAATTTTGGGGTTGTGCTTCTAGTGTGACCCACTTAAGGTAAAATTTGGATTAGCAAATGCCAATTTTAGCATGACCCCTAATGCGGGCATTGCATATTGGGTAATTTGTACAACTCGGAACACTTGTGTGGTTTTCCAATTCAAAATTGTTTTAGATGTGGACATTTCCATCTAAAGCTAGCAAATGCCAATTTTAACATGACCCCCCGTGTGAATATTACATAGTTAAAATTATGTATAATCTATGAAATATTTGCATTCATTTATTCTCTTGCATTATTAATATCACTTTTGGCTTGATGCGGATATTGCATTTTGGGGTCAAGGTTCCACTTGAACTAAAAAATGCAATTTTGCTACTACCCTAATATGTAAGCATTGCAAAAGCACAATGCTTTGTTCTCAACCAATACCTATGTCTAGGTATTACTTTCATGAATAAAAACATTATATAATGCCCATGAATAGTATGATTGATTTCATGAGTAATTGTAGTATAGTAAGTTTAGTTGTGTTTTACAAGTAAAAATTGGATTGTTTTTACTACTTTTGAATGTTTGCTTAACACTTTGCAATGTACTTATCATTAAGGTGAGTGCAAGGAATTATGCTTAATATCTATTTTCAGATTTATTTGAGGTACCTAAAAGTAATGTAATATATATATTTTTCCAATGTCAAACTCATTCTGCATGAAGAATGGCAATGTTTTTATGCTAATTCTTTCTTTAGTTGTCTCCATGCCAAATTCCATGGAAGTTTCCAATGGTAGGGTGATTCATTTTTTGTGTCATAATGCAATTTTTACAAAATGTCATGCATTTACATGTTATTCACATGCCACAAAGTCAACAATATGCCAAATTTACAATTAGATTTATTTTTTCAATTTGAATTATATATATACATAACTTATATGCAGCAAATATACAATAATGATTTTCTTAAGTTGAAAAATATGGATTGGTTTTCTATTTGTGCCTCTCTATACATGCATTTTTTTGTATGGTTTTTATTTGGGACATCTTACAGTGACTCAATATGTGATATATTAAAGCAATAAGATCATACATGCAAAACTTTTGTTAGAAAAACCTTAACCAAAAAAAAGTTATGGACTTTTGAATGCCCTGAAATGGGCCATATTTTAAAAAATCCATATCATAATCATTTTTTGATGGATTTCAAAAAACATTTTCTCAACATGATTGTTAAAAATTTGTCTAAATGGGCTTTTATTTATATAAAATTTTTAAATTCATCAATCACCATGTAATTCCCCATTTAACAAATGATATTTCAATAGATTAACATTTAAAAACTCCCATATGAATTTTTAGGGAGTGGTGTATTTGATGAAAATGAGCCACCCTACCTTGCAAACACCCTTGTTATATGTTAAGTGAAAACTTAGCTTGACCTAACATCTCAATTTGGGCCACTCCCCCCTACCCTTTGGAAAACATCCAAGAGGTGTCATAGTTAGGAAATGAATTCCTTTTTTTTCTATGGATATAATTTACTCCCGTTAGCCTTATCTAATCCAGATAACAACTATCCTTCCTATTCACAACCCTATCCTCTTGCCCTTGGTATAATTGACCACAACCTTAACAAGTGAATTGCAACCCATTAAGAAATGCATTTTTTTTCTTTCTTTGGATATAATTTATGTCCTCTTGTCTCATTTGAGCCAAATAGTAGCTACCTATTCACAACCTTATGCTTTTGCTCTTGTTATATTAACCACAACCTTAAACCAATGAATCACAACTAGTTAGAAATTGATTTTTTTTTCTCTCTATGGATATACTTTATTTCTTCCTACCTTGTTTGATTTAAACAATAGCTACCTTTCTTATTCACAACCTTATTTTCTTGCTCTTGTTATATTAACCATAACCTTAAACTAGTAATCACAACTAGTTAAAAATTGATTTTTTTTTTTTCCTTTCTTTTTCTTTGGATATAATTTACTTCCTCTTGCCTTGTTTGATCCCAACACCAACTACCCTTCCTATTCACAACCTTATTATCTTGTTTTTGGTATACTAACCACAACCTTAAATTAAGGAATCATGCCCAAGAACACACACAGACACACAACATGCAACTATTAGGTACAAGATATTTTCAATAAAAGCTTCACACATAAAATAAAATAAAAGATTTACATGGGAGTCCTTTGTCCATAATTGTGGATCTCCTTTCGACCAAGTTCTTACTCCTACCTAATACAATATTCTCTTGCCTATCAACAACTCTTCCTTCTACCCTACCTCCACTCATAACCTTGCTAATAACACTAATTGTCCCAACTCCTAAGGGCTCTTGCTTTCACAAGAGGGCAAACCGTTACACCAAAAACACCTTTTAAGGCTCACTTCCCTTTTCTATTATTATATCCCCTATCCAACAACAAGCTTAGGTACCTCGTCTTGATTTTCCACCACTTACCACTAGTCACCATGCTCATTATGTTCCCACTTGAGCAACCACCCCTACCATCACTTGATAATCTTGCCTCCATTTTTCAAAACATGTGTTGATTTGATCATCTCTTGAAAAGCTTGATCACCCATGATGTTGTAGCCCCCTTCTTCACTAATCTTGCCTCCTCATGATGTGACAAGATCTCTCCTCATCTTTACAACTCACAACATCATCATCATTCAAGAAAAAAAAAACAAACCAACAATTGTTTTCCTTCCTTTTAGCTTCAAAAAGATGCTTCTTATGACTATCCTACCTTAACTTTAATTGCTAAAAGTTGTTGGGAAGCATCCCCCCTTGTTCATACCTCCTTATCCAATAGGTTTAATTAGTCTCAAACAAGGATAAAATGACCCAACGTTATTTTAATATGACCAACCTACTTCCCCCCTTATCTTAATCTAGCCAACATACTCCCCCCCTTATCCTAACTAGGCCACCCACCCCTCAAGTCCTATTGGGATAAGGTCATATGTTCTAACCCACCTCCTTAAACTTAAAGTTAACCCCAAAACTTCTTTAGCTACCCTACCTAGGCTTAACCAAAACTAGGTAAGGCTAATTAAAGCCCAACATTATAATTTGTGTAATGTCAACAAATTGATATAGATACATGCACACATTGTTGTTTCAAGATTCCAAAAACTTATGCATTCATAGATTGGTTTTTATACAATTATGCTTCTATTATGCCAAAAAAAAAACATGGAATGAAACATTTACCATGTATGCTTAAAGTGGTTCTTGATAGTTGGAATTTTGACTTCATTAATTGTGGTGCCAAATTCTTATGTATGTTCCATTCTATCAAAATGCTTAAATCCCTTCATTCACATTTTTAAAAATTCAACATGAGCATGTGGAATATAAACATATTCAATTAACATTTTGTTTTTGTCATGAATGACATTGCTAGCATCATCACCAACATCAATATCAGCATCATTGTTAGCATCACATTCTTAATTCACTTTTAGTTAGTTGTTAATTCACCCTTAGTTAATTATCAATTCATTTTTAGTTCATTTTTAATTAACTATTAATTTGTTCCTAATTCATTTTTAGTTTAGACATGGGTCACATTGGTAGACATGGGCCACACTTGGGGACAGAACTTTTATGGAAGCTTCTTTGAGTTAAGTTCCCAAGGGGTATATATAAAAGTAAGACCTTTAATTACTTGTCAAAATTGGTGATGAACAAACTAAGGTAAGTTGTGACAAGTAATTTAGCTTGTCACAATTTATTCAACACCAATTTTGAATATGTTTTCTTGTCACAACTTTAAATCATAATACATTCATAATACTATCATAAACCTTAATGTTTGATTGTAGAAAGTTTTTAATACTTATAACATTCTATAAACCAACCTTGCAATATCCACATGTTATTTTAAAAATTACACTATGTATCTAACTTGACATTACAATACCTATATGCCAATTTTGAAAACTATATTGGGCATGGGACCATCCATGCAACACCCCCATGTAACCCACAAACCACATTGTCCAAGGGTACCAACCGCACTATAGCCCCATGCAAACCAAAAATCACATTATCCATGGGTATCAACCCTATCATGTAATACCCCCATGCAAATTGAAAATTGTATTGTGCATGGATAGTGACCATGTAACACATGCAAACCAAAAACCACATTGTGCCTAGGTATTTATCATGCAATGCCCCTGTGCAAACCAAAAACCACATTACGCTTGGGTATCAATCATGCAATACCCCCATGCAAACCAAAAACTGCATTGTGCATACTAGGTACCAACCATGTAATACTTGCATTCGTCCCCTATGTAGAATGGAACCAACCATGCAATACCTACATCTAGACCCTAAACCATAATTGTGCATGTGATCTAATAATGCAATACCTTTTAGTTAAAAACATATTGGAACCCTCGTCTACGGGATTCAACATTGCAATGTTCTCAGGCACATTGAAAACTACATTGTGCAATTGCAATGGTCAACCATGCAATACCTGTCCAAGGGAAGTGAAAGTTACATAATCTATGAAGAGGTTAAAAAAAAATGAAAGAAAAAATAATAACTTTGATATGAAAAGGTGGTGCCTTTCTTCAATTGAAATGGAACACTACATCAACATAATACTCCAAATAAATAAACACACTAAAGCAAAGTGGGAGATGCACACTAAAGACTAATAATTACATAAAATTTTAATAATGCAAATTCAAAAAAATCTCTAAAATCAATTATGAAACAAAATTTAAATGAAACGCAATTTTTTTTAAATGAGTGAAAGAGGAGGAATTAAGTTATCTTGAATAAGTTTTTTTTTCAACTTGAGATGTGTCACCATTTCCTTGGGAAAGAGGAGAAATGAGTTCTTCTTCTCCATATATGCCTAATTAATTTTTCCTTCTAAATCCATATATCACTAATTGGATTTCCCTCAAAAATTCAAGTTAGGGTGGAATATAATTAGAATCAAAAGTTAGGTGAAAATATTATTTTCCTCCTAAATATTCAATCTTGTCAATAGAAATTAAAACCTCCCTCTCCTCTCAAACAAAGTTCTTGAAGAATTTTATTACATTATGTACATTTGATACATTTGGCATTAATTTCTAAAAGTGGAGGTGGATCATTGCAAATCGACAAAAATCATATGTTGCAATTGCAATACTTGCATGTCTTTATCTTGGGGGGAGGGGGGGGGAGATTGCAATACTTGCATTTGTCTCAAAATTCCATCATATGATGTTCACATTGTGTAAGTTGATCATACATATTAGTTGGGTGGGTAGGTAGGGGTGAAGTGGATATAGTAGGTAGGTGGGTGGGTGCATGGGGGAGTGGAAATAGTAGGGAAGTGCATTGGGGGAGGGGGGTGTTTGGTAGTTGAAGTGGTCAGTAGTTGAGTAGTTAAGAGTTGGGAAAAAACAACCATGAACAAAAAAAGATCTAAGGAAAGGGTTTAGGGTCAAAAGGCGTTGACCCTTGTGCACTAGAGATAAACAGAAGTCCAGGAGCAAGATGAAGTAAAGCACCTCAATCCAGCCAGCCAGTGCACAAAACAGTCCAACTGGTGCGCTGGTGGGTGCTCGTTCACTTTGGCCGATTACCAGTACTAACGACCCATATCAGGCAGTGTGGGCCTAGGATTCTTCAATTTCTGCTTATATGAGAAAGATCATTTGAGGCAATGATGATAGAGAGAAGTCACTTTTGCAGGTATCATCATCAGTTTTACATAGAGAGGTTGTTTGGTGCAACTTCCTATTGTTGGTGTTCAGATTGTACCAGCCTGTTGTACAGTGGTGGTTGCTTAGAGCACCTACTTCAAGGACTCTGTACGTTGAAGACCATGGGCTGCATTTTGTCACAAATCACTGATATTGGAATGACCTGATATTGAAACTTCCAGTGGGGTTTCTTTTATAGATGGCAAACACATCACCAGTAAACAGCACTAGCTAAACCATACATGAGAAACACTGCAAGCATATATCTTGAACATCACTAGAAAAACAGCACTAGCTAGACCATATGTGAGAAAGATCACAAGCACATCTCAAAGCATGAGATTCAAGGTGAACAAAAACAGTTAAATTTTATTGATGTGCAAAACAGTTCATCAGCAACAGCTGCAGCTAAAAGTACACAAATTCAATTTCTTAGAAAATCATGCTCAATAGTAGCTACCTGCCACCCTCTGGAACTAGCATGCTACAAGAAGCAAGGAGTTGAACATTTCCAAGAGACCCTTTCTAGGGTCTGATTTACAAACAGCAGACAAGCATGACCCACACTGCCTGGAAATTGCAGAGGAAAAAAACACCTTCCACTTTTCTCCAAATTAACATCACTTTTCCACCACTGACTTAAACAGATAGTACTTGATCAATTAATGTTTTAGAAATCTCATTTCACTCTGCCTTGACCTGATTATCCACCCCTGGCAGAATATTATCACTCTGATCCTGGTTTCTGCAAACCCTTCAGTTTTCTGTAGCCCTTGTCTGTCCCAAATATCCTGTGCATAACCATGAGACAGTAGCAAGGTCAAGATCTCCATTACTAAATCTGCAAGAAGCTTCAGTGCTCACTCATTAGGTCTACATTCAACTGGATCATCAAACTTCCTCGGTCACAACAGCAAAACTAGCAAAGAGTCACAAGAGCAGCAAACTTTCCCCACAAGAGTGTTTGTTGCAGTCAAAAGGTACACACCTAGCTCTACATATAGATTATCTTACAGAAATGAACAGGACTTGTGGTTTGAAAAGGAGAGGAATGAGACAGACAAGAGGGGGAGATCTTTCCTTGTTCACTATAATCAACTAAGAGTTGAAGAAAGTGAAACACTTCTTACCAGTCCATGTAGGTGAAAGTAGAGGAGTAGTTCCCAGACTTAGTGTAAAGCAGCCGATGATGATAGTCATGAAAATCCGCACTGTTTCAAAGCAGGGTTGTACAGAACATGAGCTGACATAATACCTGACATTCGCACTAGAGTGTGGTTTTGTGACTGATGAAGCCTTTGCTCTTTTTGCAGGCCCCATAAAAATTTAAATACTTCAACTGCTTGTGTCAATCCTAAGTACACCTGAAAATGAGGAGGAGGTTCTTGGAAGTAGGCAACAGGCAGAAGTTTTGTACCCTCCATAGATAGGAAAGAGTCTTGACAGGCTCCATGGGAAGTCATAACCACAGTGAGCTTCAACAGTCTCCAGCACCCGCACACTCATCCAAATCCACAGGGTGAACAAGTGAGGGCCAGTTATGGCTGGTCCAAAGATGGTAGCAAACCCAAGAAACAGAATCTCAAGCGGGTGTGCATACTCTGAGGTCAATCCAAATGGTGTCGCATACCTGATGTGCATCCCACCACAACAGAAATCACTCACAGATGGTCACATAGGTTCCATAGGTGTTTTGCTCAATTTGTGCATCTCACTGACCAGCTGCACCTATTCATCAAAAGCCCCATACACAGGTTACAGGTATCATGGGTATGATTCAACTATGCTGCGGGTATCAGTTAAGAGATTGTACTAGAATGCCACATATTTTGAAGTTCTTTGTATGTACAACCAAGAACTGAAATTCTCAAGCACATCAGTAATGTTGAGAAATGTGTGTCTGCTGGATGAGAAGAGATGGTACACACTCATGGTGAACACTGTGAACATGCTTGTAGAGCCACTTGGTGTGCAAGAAGCGGTGGCCCCAATAGAAGATGAAATCCTCCAAGATGAAGTATGACAATATCTGAAAGGATATCACTTTCCTGCATGTGCCCACTTTCAGTCATAATAAACACTGAAAATTTGGACAACTTCAAGTAATATATCTCATGCTTTCCCTTTGAAACCAAACCTTGTATCAGTTGCACAGCATACATCAAAACACAAGATTTACCAGGAGGGTAAGGGAAGTTGACTGGTGAATCCCATGTACTTGAACACAGGGTAGGACACAATCATGAGGGGAAGATTCACACAGGTGTGATAGAGCAATAGCCGTAGTACACATTTCTCCTGTGCAGCTGGTGTGTTCACCTTTCTCTACACATTCCAGCACATTCCAGGCCAATTTTTAGAAGAGACAGTGGAAGCAATATTCCAGTGATATTTATCAAGAGCTTTGGTGCCTTTAGAAGGTAGAAGAAGTGACAGAATAACTTCAGATGCAACAAGTGCACAACAAGCCAGGATAACAAGGCATTTCTTATGTGTTCCAGCCACTGCCTCCCCTTTGTAAACTTTCAGTGTCCACGACTAGCAGATCGCTGTCCTGATGTGAAACTTCAGATTTCTGCACAGGTTCTTAAAAAGAAGGCCAGTATAACAACATATTTCTTCCGTATCCCAAGTTCCTCTTTGTAAATTTTCAATGTCAATGAAGGGCGGATCACTGTCCTGACTTACCTTGTAACCTTTCATTTTAAGAGTTGAATCAGGAGCAATGCTTCTTACCTGTATCTTGTACTTCTGAAGGCCCCAACACTCCATCATGAGGTAAGGAAGGCCTGACAGGAAGAATACACCCTCATGAATGATGAAGCTGCCTAGCGATGCCAACTGAAAGTCACTGAAGTTAGTTGTCAAATACTGCGCACCACCACCACCAGCAAAGCACCCAATGTGACCACATTTAAAACACATCCTGGTAAAAATATGCTATGAATCCAAATTCTACCCCATTTTGCAAGGGTAAAATAGACTGAATCTCTCTCATCCCACAAGTATACAGAGTCAAAAACACCAACTCTGAATAAATCTAACCCTTCCAAAATTCACCAAGAGGTGAACTCTCAAAATTGGTAATGACAAATCAATATTGAACATAATCCTAGCATTATCACAGCCAAAACACACTGGATCACAAAGGAGCAAAAGGCTCAAACTTGATTGTTGAATCATTGCACTCCAATTCTCCTAATGATTAATAGATTCTAGACACCAGTGGTATCAAATGTTCTGGCAAATAATTCAGATTAGTGACACTGATATGTTTGGAATTTGCATCTACTCTAGGGAAGATTGTAATATCGAGGATTCACAATATGTTGCTACATAGCAAGATTCAATATCTATGAGTGACATTGTCTCCTGAACATAATGAAAGACAAAACCAAACCACAACCTTCTTAGGCTTGGTTGCAGGCAACTTTCAGATCAACCACAGCTCACATTTAGATGGAAAAAACCAACCTCAAAACTGTATGTGTACACCACCCTACCAATGATTAATTATACCTCAGGGGGTGAGTGGATAGATCCAAGAGAAATTGTCAATCCTCAAAGGAATTACAGACAGCAAGCTGTGTCAAAGAAACCAATCCTTAAAAAGAGTCCAGTCAGAAGCCCAAGACAATGGGGCTTAACTGTCCCGGCAGTCAACAAGGGCAGAGGAAATGAGGCAATCTCAGATTCTTCAAGGATGACGATCTGACGGATGCCTAAATTGGAAAACCACCGCAGGAATGAGATACACAAGAACCAAAAAACTGACACCAGGCTCACAATGCAGTCACAATGAAGCCGAAATACATCACGATAGGATCCACGATAGATTACACTCCCCTCAAACATTTGCAGAGAAAAAAACCACAAAGCCTCACCCCTGCTTTCAAGAAACAATGCAGGAAGGACCAGTCCTCAACCACTCGTTGAACCCCGACAGACGAACATATACATGCAGAAAGGACCCCAAATGCATCTCAGAAACAGAAGCTTTTGCTTACTTACCAGCCATCCCGACTCTAATAAAGACGCCATTCCCCTGCCCTCCTGTCACAGCACGCGCTTGCACCAATTCCTACTTTGCAGCTGCAGATCGATGCACACTTGGTCAGGCTTTTGCAGCGACCACCGAGTTGGCACTCGCGCTTTGCGCACAGACACGCAGAGAGCGCGAGAGAGAGCGATTGTCTCTCTCTCTCACACACAATCGAACCTTGGCACGCACTCGCTTCAGCTCTGCTGTATCTTCCCTCGTGCGTTGCACTAGGCTTCGGGGAGACCACGACACGGTTTGTTTGTTAGTTGGTGCAACTCAACGACCTGTGACCTGCGGACAATAACTCTAACCGACGGATAAGACCGGGGACTGTGGGGGTTATTTATTTACTTGGGGCTAACTCGGGAATATCTTTGGAAAGTTGGAAATTTGGGAAGGGGTGGGGGGAGAGGACCGGGACAACTGTCGACGCAGTGCGCCACTGTTTAGGGTTTGTATGGACTTGCCATTGGTGCCTTTTCCCTTTCGCCATCTCTCTCTTTGGTAAATAATGCAAAGCTGGTAGCCATCTTGCCGACACGGGCACTTATTAGGCAGCAATCCTGTATGTGGTAGGTAAAACTCGGCTGTTGTCACCCAGCACCCACCAATGCATCAGTTGTGAATAAAGGCTGTTTTGCCTGTTTTGGAATGAACCCAAATCATTTAACCTAAACCAAACCAAACATTGAGGTGGGGTTTATTCTTTTCTTTTCACTGGCTCACCTTTCCTTTAGATTTCAAAAATTTCTATGTTGTTTTTCTCTTCCACCATCATCTTCTTCTCTTTCATTGTTGCTGTATTATTATTTTATATTATTTTATCTCTTTTTTTTTGCTATTTTTTTTCCCTTCTTTTTTGTTGGTGCTTTAGATTTTTCTTCTTTTCATTTTTGTTCCTACTTTAGTTTTTTTTCCATTTCTGTTTTCCCTCTATTGTTACAAGTTTTTCATCATCTCTTTCTTTTGTCCTTTTCCTTGTTAAGCATTTTTTTTTCATCACATTGTTTTGTCTACTATCATTACTTGTTGTATGATCATTTAGTTATGCACATCATGTAAGGTATGCCTTTACCCTTTTCTTTGTTTTTTTTGTTTTGATTTGTGAAACAAGAATAGAAGCAAAAAGAAAAAGTAAGAAAAAGAAAGAAAAGAAGACAAAAGAATAAAATTTAAAGGAATGATTTTTTTTCTTAAAAAGATAATGAAAAGGAAAAAAAAAGAAAGACAAAGCCTATTTTTTTTTTTCTTGTTTTTTTTTCTATTTTTCAAATTCTAAAAGAAGAAGTTTGTTTTCTTTTTCTTATTTCTTATTTTTTAAAAAGATGTTATT
>Ga0116228_10004195_pt1 | contig 12749 bp, 11 predicted proteins | sample S1TSphfallax_2_FD_89694 | JGI IMG/M metagenome (GOLD analysis project Ga0116228, IMG submission 89694) | Host-associated microbial communities from peat moss isolated from Minnesota, USA - S1T2_Fc - Sphagnum fallax MG | ecosystem: Host-associated > Plants > Peat moss > Unclassified | place... | reverse complement strand
CACCACCATCGCAGTAGCAGCGAGAGTGTCAAGCTTTACAGGCCACAAGAATGGGCACAATATTATTCAAAACAGGCCTCAAATAGTTTGGAGCTTGAGAAACAGGAACACCCATAAGCAGCAACAGAAGAGGCAACAATTATTAGTGCAACGGAACAAGTGCTGCAGCAATGGTAGTAATAGTAGTAGTAGTAGTAGTAGTAGGAGGCTCTCTTCAGGTATGAAGAAGAGAGTTAGGGTTTATGGAACCAGATGCAAGGCGCTGAGTGTTACTAGTGAGGAAGAATTTGAGGAAGTAGTGATGAAATCCAAAGTTCCTGTTCTGGTGGATTTTTGGGCCTCTTGGTGCGGACCTTGCAAGCTCGTTGCACCGTCCATGGACAAGATTGAGCAGGTTTCTTTCTTCCCTTGTCTTTACCCTATTCCATGTGTTTTTCCTCCTTTTTTGATTCGCTCTGCCCTTCTTCCGTGAAGAGACATTGTGATGCACCCATACTCGGGCCAAAGCTTGGTATCCCTATATTCTAGGCTCATGTGGAGCACACTATGGAAATTTTTCTGGCAAAACTGAAGGAGTCACTTGGGCTTCACCATGCTAACACCATATGTTTCTAATTTTGTATGTTGAACATTTATCATCCTTATGGGTGCCGTTTGAAGGGCAGAGCCATTATGCAGCGAGCCACTTGTTTAGTATTTGAGAGTGGGGGAGCATCAGTTGTTTCTTTTGCCCTTGAAGACAGACCAAGTACAGATGAGTGCTTGCACCCCAAGATTATGAATGAAGAAGATGATGAACCTTGCATCTTCCTCTTCTTTCAGAGGACACAATGGAATGGCTTTTCGATTTGACCTTCTGGATTTTGCAAACTTGTTGAAACATCTCTGACCCATGAAACCATCTTTTGGCTCCATGCACACCCAGTATTAGTTTCTTTTTATCTACCCTTGAAGCCTCACCCAAGTACAATTGAGTGCTCACTCTTGATAATTTTGAAGAATCTACATGATGATGAGCCTTGCATCTATCTTCCTCTTCTTTCAGAGGACAATGATTTGCTTTGTCCGTTGTCCTTCTTGTGGATTTGCAAACCTTTCAAACATCTCTCATGAAACTATCTTTTGCTCCATGAACACTTAAACAACCTTTTTTTAATTTTTTGTAAACCGACTTCCATTTTGTCTCATTTTGCTTCCTGATTCTCTGATACATGTAGTAGCAATGGTAGTGCTTTGGGTAATGCATCATCTTGGTTGTTTTACTATCTCATCACAGAGGATCCATGTGTGAAGGCACCATCAGCCAAGATTCACTTGAACCCTAATGTCAGAAGCTTTCAAAGGATTTGCTCTTCTACACTGAGACTGATTTCCAGCATATAACTACATGATGTGTTTCTTATCTCATTTCTCCTTTTTCATTGTTTCAATCCAATTGCGTTTGCAGAACTTGAGCATCTGATCTTCAAACTCAGGACTGACTGAGTGTAATGCTGGGGGGTGGGGGCACTTTTGTTTTTTCTTTGCAGAAATATTCTGGACAAGTGAAGGTGGTGAAGATAGAAACAGATGAAAATCCTCAACTGATGGAAATGTACAAAGTCTATGGTCTGCCAACCCTAATTTTGTTCATAGATGGAAAAGAGGTGCCTGGAAGCCGTCATGAGGGAGCAATTTCTTTTGCAAAAGTGGAATCCTTGTTGAAATCTTTACTTCCCACTCTTGTATCTTCTTAAGTTGATTCTTATCTCCCAGTGTTTTAGCCATGTGTAGCTTTCTTTCTTTAAGAGCACCCCTTGCATCATCTTTGGGGCCACTTTACTACTTCTGCCCCTGCACATTGTCTCTCTGTCCCTCTTGTTGTCTCTTAGTTTTTTCTATCCCTGTTGAGTTGTAGGATGAGTTAATCTATGTGCACCAGAACTAAAAGGCTTTAGGTTTGCAACCATTCACAATTTTTGAAGGAAATTTCATTGTGTTTAGCAAGAATGAGGTTTTATGTCATATCAAATTGACCCAAGCTTTTGCAACTTTCCAAAAGTGGAGTTTTTTTCCATGAAGTCATCTTATGTTTTTTTCTCGCTTGAATTTCTGTAAAAGGGTTCATCTCTGTCATATAATTATGAGATAACAGGACATCTGCTGAGGAGTGTTCTTCACATATTTTGTGACTGTCATGAGATAGTCAATTGATTCCCCAGGGTGCAGAACACCCCAACCATTAACCCCTTTGTATGCCTCTCTTAGCCTTGGGGGTAGTTGCTTTCTTGTTTAGGGACAAGCTAAAATGATTTGAAGCTTACCCTTGCAACCTTGTTGCAGCATGAATAAGGGTACTACCATTGATTTCTTTTAGTAGCACAGTCTTTTAGTACCATGCTAACCAACATCTTGACATGAGTCATCTGGTTGCTTATGGAAATGTGACATAAACTCAGGACAGATTCTGAATAATGGTCTGCTCAAAATCTTGGGGAGATTGTTGTATACTTCTCTCTACACCCACCAACAATGGGAGCTGATGAAGTCAGTGGGTGATCTTGCCAGCTCATCACTGCCTTCATCAAATTTGTATGTTTCTTTCAGTTTAAAACAATTGTTTGCATGGCACGCCAGTTTTCATTGACTTGCTTGTTTGCATGGCATGCCAGTTTTCATTGACTTGCTTGTTTGCTGAAACAATCTTAGCTACCATTTCCCAGTCCTCTTGTTTGAAGCTCCTATTCTTCACACTCATGTATGTGAGGAGTAAGCAGCAAAACCCTCATCATACATTATTCAAAGGAACAGATGTTCAAAAAAGCAATCATAAATGAAACTCAGGTCCCCAAGGTGCCTTTTCTGTCTGCTAAGCTATGTGATTCAGATAATTTTGTAGGTTGCATCCTAACCAGTGTTGGGTGGTTATCAGAAATGGAAACAGATACTCTCAGGGCGCTACTCAAAGATATATAACCATGTGCTGATAATTAGCTGTTGCTCTCAAAACATCTGAGAAATAAATTTGATCTGTAATCTGCAGTTCTCAAAGTATCTAAGAACCTGTTCAACAACCTTCCACAGAACTGTCAGTTCTTTGCTGTTTATTTTGTGAAAACTACTGGTTCTTTGGGGTCCTTTTGAAGAAACTGGAACCAGAGGTGAGGTTCTATGATACTGAATTTATTCAAAAAAAACCTTGAGGTTCTTTGATTCTGGATTTTCTAAAAGACCAGAACCAATTTTCTTCAAAGAAACTGGAACTCGAGGTTGTTAAAAAAGATCAGATAACCATTGAACTTGAACACTGATCCAAACCTCCTGCTTTCAAAGAAAATTGCTCTACATAATCCAATCGCCAAGATATTGCCTGAATGCAAAACAACTCCGGAGCTTTCAAATTGAGACTGTAGGTACTGGGGATCTGCTCATGTCCTGGGTCACCGATTAAACACAGCCAAATAAATGGGTTGAAACACAACTTACAAAAACAAATTCAAAGCCAACAGCAAGGAAACAAAGCAGCAGAAACCCAAATCCAATGGAAACCCACAAAAGACTGGGAACACTGTGTTGGCCAATAATACTTAGATGATAGTTTTACAATCCCCCGAAAGGCAGGAGTAGAGACACACCCTACAAGTCTGTGACATCACTTATTCCACCTTGTTGCATCAGATCACACCCATTTGGCAAAACAGAAAGTCACCCCATCACCCCATCACATTACATGACAGCTCCCAAATGCTCTTCTTAGAAGACCCATGACCATTGTCTAGTTTCCTTCTGTATACATAAGCACAAAGCTATTTTTGTAAGTATCATCTAACTGTATTTTTATAGCACATGCAGAGCAATATAGCAGCCCATGGCAAAAAGGGCAATTACACTACAAGCTATGTTTCTAATTAGTCAGAGTATAAGAGTTTACTGTGTTCCTACTTTCGTCCACATTGGGACACCTTGTGTGCTTCTAGAGCATTTTCTAATAGGAGGACAACTTCATGTCCTACTATGGCCAATTTGAGGATCACTAATTGGAGATTCTAGAGAGTTTGCTATTTTCGGCAAAGGACCGAAGTTTTTCAAACGTCTCCACAGTTTTACCACTGAATGTTACCAGGGAAAGGAAAACATGAGAGAGGTCAGTTTGCATTGAATTAAGGGTCATGAAACGGGTGTCTTGAATAGATTTCCGCTCAAGTTCCTTCTCTTCCTCAAACTTTGCCTTGGCCCGATTGAGCTTCATCCTGCATTCTACCACCTCGGCACTCTCTGCAAATTCAGGGGCCTGTGGGTCAACAGTTGAGTAAGGGATCATGCTGTGGTCCTGGTTAATTGCATTTGCAAGTGCTGCTTCTCTTTTCTGTACTTCCTTCCAATACCGCTCTGCCTTGCGGCTATGTCTAAATTCCAGCTCCTGTAAGCGAGCCATATCTCGAACTACAGCAGCAAACTTCATAATAGCTTCATGGGTAGCTTTATCAGGAAGTTCCTTGAGTGAACTCTGCCATTGGTGACATAATGCGTTAATAGGAGCAGCCTTACGGTGTGGAGAAAGGAGGGGAGTAGGTGAGTTGAGTCCATTCATCGAGCGTGCACTGCTGGGTTCACCATCATCAAAGCCGACATGCGAGCTTACACTACGCTGTAACCACTCATTTAGATTCTTCAAGTAATCGCTGAGACTAGTCACGACCTTGAGGAATACATTGCCCCACCTGACACATTGAAAGAACCAATGATGAATTCCCAAAACCATCACAACCAGATAAACTTCAGGATTCCAACACAACGGGAACAAGAACCAAAAAGACATGTTAGAAAAGGGCGATACATACTTGAAAAGGAAATTTTCAAGGTTAACAGTGGACTGATGATGAAAGGTCGTTGTTGGTTCTGCAGGTGCTCCCTTGTGAATTGAATTCATGGCCTCCAATGCTCTTCTCTGTGCTTGATGACACTCCCGCATATCCTTCCACATCCCGATCAACCTGCCCATCAAATCAATAACCAAGATCACCCAATTAATTAATAACACTCATGAGAATTGAGAAATCTTGATGCTCATGACTAGGAAAGCCAGAACAAGCTCAATGTAAACATTTGAATTCAGGTAAACTCTTCGATTACATGTTCACCTTTCCTTGTGATCAGATGCAAACTCCCTAGATATTGTGGTTGCAGTACCTACATAGCTTCCGCCTCACTCAGACAGGTCCAGAGAGAAAAGAGAAACTCACGCAAGTAGCAATTCCAAGAGTTGTGGATATAGTTCTTCATCACGTAGTCTTTGGATATTTACAACAGCTGCATCAACAGCTTGGCTGGCAACATGCTTGCGAGTTTGCAAGTTTTTAATATTGGCCCTGGTCCTCTCCATAATTGTGGGCTCCTCACCCTTCTTCTCTTGACGCGCAAAAAGAGCATACTTCTTCTCCAACTCAACCCTCAGGACCTCTTCCTCCTGCTCAGAAAAAGGATTACATAATTTCATGAAAGTCTCATTGGTAAAGGAAAGTTTTCGAGCACAAGCCATGATTCTAAACCCTAATCCTTTGCTCTACAATGTGTAGTTGGCATTATAATCCAAGGACTACATTCAAATACATCGACAGAAAACCAACTTCCCAACTGGAAGAATACAATATATACTACCCCCACCATGTAGAAGATTACATGTGGTGAAGCAGGAGAAACTTAGGGTTAGAGAGCATTCCAGATCCCGTACAGCCCCTAGCATAGAACATGTCCCTCAATTCTTATGAGAGATACTTTTGAATTTCTGGATCTCTGCACTTTAAAATTGTATTGTGTATTCTTCTCAATATCTGAGACATAAAAAACAGATGTCTATTATCTAACCAAGAAACTAGTCCAACAGGATAAGGAAGACTCAAGCCACAAACTCTGAGAAAGCCTTAAAAGGCAAAAAAATACCTTGACTTCGTTATAAAGCTTCTTTTCCCAAGCATATAAGCGGTCAAGTGTCAAAGTATGGCTGGCACCACCACTGTCATCATACCAAGTCATACTGCTCAAATTGCTCATACTTCTTGTGCTTCCACCTATGCTGCCATTGTCATCTAAAATACTCGCACTTCTGGCAAGACCTGGTGGTGATGTAAAGGTCTTGGGATTAAAAAACATTCTGGCTGACTCACCCACGCCTGTCATAACCCATTTGCCAAAAAACTTCAGAGATCTTACAAGTTCAGGAAGGATTCATTCCCCTCAATATCTGAACTTCAGCTGCATTGAAAAACACTGGCATCTCTACCAGACTCAGTTTGCTTACTGACTGAATGATGTGCACACCAAGCAACAGCAAATAGGTAGTTCAAAGGAATACAAAAAAAATTAACAGCACCAAAACTGAAATTCAAGTGCATTGAATAAGAGAAAACCGAAGTGCTGTCATGGACTTTTTCCGGTGAGGATCTCACCTCTAAGACTGTCAGAGAAGGTAGAAGGCTGCTGAACATTTCGGGCTTCAAGAAATTTGGACAATGGTTCACCACTCTCCACAGCTCTTAAGAAATAGTCATCAACTTCCCTAAGTACATCCAGAAGATCCCGCCCTCCCCCAGGAGGGAATCCAGCAGTGACAGCCATATTATGATGATCATGTTTCATTCCATTGCCCTCGGCACTCTTTTCAGCTACTGCTATTTCAGTAGCTGGCAATACTTCCTGGAGAGGTCTGCTAGTTGCCTCTGCATCCTTTGCATCATCAGAATCCTGAAGAAAACAACAGAAAAGGACCACTCTTATTCAACAGGAGGAAATTGAGCATCCCAACCTGAAAACCATGCACTCTGCATCTTGTGTCCATCCAAACTAGGCCACATAGTTGATCATCATCAACAAACACAACTTTCAGTGAGCACTAATCTTCAGGATGCATCTTGGAAGATCCTGACAAGTAATGCTCTCATGAAACATGGGAGAATCAGTCTTACCACTGGACGAGGCCCATCAATATCATCATCGATTTCATCATCCTCATCATCTTCAAGTTCCGGCATTCCTTCTGCTTCATGCATGTGCTGGAGGTGGGACTCAGCACCCTGCATAACGTGTGACAGTGGCTTTGAAGGCTGCTGCTCCATGTAATTTACTCGGAAGGAGGGTTGTGCTGGCCTAAAGGGATCAAGAAATAATTCCTCCCAAGTATTTTTGGAAGAACCCCGTCTGCCACTGCTCGGTGGTGGAGGAGGTGGCAGAGCTTGTCCGAGCCAGTCACCATCTCTTGGCATCACTGGAGGTATCAAAGGTGGCAGCTCTGGGGAAAAAGGTGAGAAAGGAGTGGGTGACAGCTTAGGTTTACGTTGAGGGGAAGATCGTCTTGCCACTACTGGTGGTGATGGTAGGCTTGCAGCTCTTGGAAGTGGGGGTTCAGTTCTTGGTGGTGAATGGGGTGGAGAGGGAGGGAGGGCAGGGGAAATTGGTGAAGGTGGCATAGGTGGTGGTGGAGGATGCACTAAAGCTTGAGAGGGCGGGGTCTTTGGAGTGGGTGGAGTTAGTGGTTGCTGGATTAGTGGCATAATTGCTGGACCCCATGCTGATGGTTTCTCTTGCCCTTCTGCAAATTGACGGAGAGCTGAACCTGTGGCTTTGAGTGCCTGCATGTACAAGGCATGTGCAGCTGCAAAAGCATGGCGTGACACAACCGCTCGCTTCATGAAGCGACCCCGTGCCTTACATTGCGCCACTCCTTCCTCACTCTCCACCTTCGATCCCACACACCCCATCTCTTTCTTCTTCTTCTGCCTCTTTATCTCTTAATCCCTAATCACCTCCTTTTTTGTTTCCAGAAACTTGCTGTCATGGAACACACACCCACCTCCTCCTATGTATCTTCTTGAGAGAAACTCTGGCATGTAAAGGTCCTGAACTATCTACACTTCAGCCCTTATGTTTGTTTCCAAATCTAGGAGAAGAGCTTTTGAGAAAGGCACAAGCCAGAAGCAACCATAGGTGGCGTGTTATGTCATCTCTCTCTCTCTGTGTGTCTTCAATCAGTAGTGCATCAGCCAATTCCTTTCATATAGGTAGCTTATGGACAAAGTAGTAAGCTTCTTATTGTTGAGTCTCTTTCTCTTCCCATACCCTTCTTGGGCTCCTTGCTTCCTTCCTTGAGTCTCTTTCTCCTTTTTCTCCGATGATGCTCTCTCTGGTTTGTCTGGAAGGCAGAAGCTGTGAGGAGGAGAAGAAGAAGAAGTCCGGCGCTCCAAGGCTCCCTCCGGAACAATACATCACATAGCAGCGGCGTCTTCACCTAATTTTGCAGCCATCCAACAGCATGAAAAGGGAAGGAACATGTGGGTTTCAAACCTGGTGCACCCAGTTGCATCGAGAGGGAGGGAGGTAACTACCGACCACAACGCAACAGCAGCACCAGCTTCCGCATCAAATTTGAGCAAGAAAGAGAAGAAGAAGAACAACAACAACGCGTTCTCGCCGCCCTAATCTTCTCTTCTTCTTGTTTCGCTTTCTCTTCTCTTTTTCTTGGGATTTGCCTCTTCTCTTCTCTTCTTTTTCATGTTCTCCTTCTCTTGGGATCACCGTTGTATGAGATTCCTTTTTCCTTCTACGAAGCTGCTGCTGCTGCTATTGCTGCGACATGGCGATGGGACCCACAGAGAGAGAGAGAGGGAGAGAGAGAGAACTCGGAAGAGAAAGGAATCCACCCACTACTGTTTCTGCAAGTGCTGCTGCTACTGAGAGACTCTTGGAAACAAGGATCCCAGTACACACACCCACAACACAAAACTGGAGAGGAATTGAGAATGGAGACACGGAGAAAGGAAATGACGAGGAGATGGGGAGAGCCTAAAATACGACGAAAGAAAGACGCAACAACACACTCAGACTTGGTCAACAAAACAAAGAGAACAGAAGAGATAGATCTCGCGCGACAACAAGAGAGAGAGAGAGAAGCTTGCTCCTTCCTTCCTTTCCTTTCTTCGCCGCCCTGCCGCTTTGCGAGTTTCCTGCAAGGACGCAAGGCGGCGGTTGCGGGGCCCATGCTGCCTGCCCGTTTTCTCTCTGCTGCCCGCCACCCTCCCCCCAACAATGAGCTGCACACAAACAATGTGCCAGAAGAAGTTCCAGTGGTTTTTTTTTTTTTCTTAATTTTTTTTTTGGGAGTTTTTGTTTGTAGCCAAATTGGAAATTATCCATAGGAACTTGGAAGATGTAGAGAAAGTGGCAATCGTCCTTAGGAATATTTTGCCAAAATATGGCTATAGAAGGAAAAATAAAGTACAAATCTTTTAAATCATCCTTCTATATTTTTTGACTACACACTAAAAACCAAATATACCTAAAAGTTTGGAAATTTTTACTAATTTTTTTCTCACTTATAAGTTATGGCAATTAGAAATTTCCAAAAATCAATTCATTTTTATTTTTCCTTTTTCTTTATGATGTAATTTCGCCAATTTAAAAAAGGGGGAGGGGCTTGCCAAAAACCCTTTTGTTTGAGGGGGGATTTATCGGGTGCATAAGGCAATTGCCCATCCGGCCTGGGCAGAATTTCTGGCGTAGAAGAAATTCTTAGCAACCAATGAGGTGAGCCAACATGCACACCTATGGGTACCCAATTTTTTCTTTTCTTTTCTTTCGGGGACATACACAAATGTTAAGGTTTGTGCACCCGAGAGTAAAATTTGAAGAAAAAAAACCCCCTTTCCCCCCCCCACCCACAAGAAATAAAGGGAGACCCCTTCACTCCATGACACGACGACTTCTCATTGGTTGCTTGTTCCTAAAATTGGCTTGCCACTATTTTTGGCCTGGACTAAATAGTCCTTGCTAAGAACACCCTACCTATTCAAACAAGCATTCATTTACTCTTCAGAACAAAACTCAAGGCACCAAATCAAACACAATTTCATTGCCCAACCACACACACACACACACACACACATTTTTTATAATAAATAAATAAATTAAATAAAAATAAAGTAAATTAAATTAAATTCTTTACACCTAGGCACAAGTCACCTAGGCTTTTGGTTTGTTTTTTTTTTTTTCCACTCGTAGGCACGAGCTTGATCCACATATATCCTCCTCCTTCTCCGTAGTGCGTGTTTTTCACACACATATCATAACACTCTTGCTTGCATATATAGACAAGATTGAAAGCAAGCACAAAAGTTTAAAGTATCTCTTTGACTCCTCCCCGAGGGGGGAGAGAGAGAGAGAGAGAGAGAGAGATAGTAGAATGATGTAGTTTGCATTTGGTCCCGGAGTTTGAGGAATATTCATTCACCAGGTACTTCAAACATTTGGTCCCATATTTTGAGGAATCTTCTTCACAAGGTGTTGTTTTTCAGCCCTTTGTTCCTCCCATGATGAATTATTGGTGATTTCATCTTTTTGGAACTTGGGGGTGGAATCAATGTTTCTTTTTACTCGTGAATTTTCAGCAAATTTCACCCTGAAAAATATGATTTTGACTTATAGAATGAATTTTTCTTGGAAGAAAAATGACCCAAATTTGTCAGATTTTGAATTTTTTTTTTTTCAAATTGCCAGGTTTTTTATAATAAGTTTTAGTAGGTAGCCAATGTGTAGAAGGATTATTTTTATATTTTTATATTTATTTATTTATTTTTCATTTTCGTATTTAGTACATAGCCAACTTTTGGCTAAATTATTTAATGAATGATCACCACTTTGGCTACATCACAAAATCCTTTAAAAGAAACCTTGAGTGAAAAACACTTCCTTCTTTTTAAACACTAGCTAGATTCAACTACTTGTAAAGGGTAGTGCCATTGTGTGATGTGATGTGCTCATGGTTCATTCATAATGAAAAATTGCCTTTGCATTTGAGAAGACTTGCTAATGTAGAACTGCCCATCACTGAGCATTTTTTTAGATCTTCAGCATTTGTGTTTCATTTTGAGTGATTTAAAACATTATGGGAACGCTACCTCAAGTTCTAGAAATCATCTTTTTGAAGTGCAATAGCAAGGAAAAAAAGAAACTTTCCAACTTGCAAAACGTGTTTCTTTCAATTTTTTCTTTTCTTTGGACCCCTCCTACTTTAAAAGCTTTTAACTTTCTCATTTTTTGTTCATTTTACACAATTTAAAATGCTATAAAAATGTCACCTTCAATTCTACAAATCATCTTTGAACTTTAATAGCAATAGAGCCATGTACAAAGAATTTTTTTGGTGATCGAAACCAACTTTGTAGTGTTCATGGGTTTGTTTTTTTGAATTCTTGACCTCCTCTACTTTGGAGGCTATAACTTTTTCAATTCTAATATGTTTTTTATGATCTTTAATGTGCCAAATGCACAAATAAGAGGGGTTCAAGTTTTGTTTGGACACTAGAAACACTGGATCCCTCCCCTTGGATTTGGCATGCCTTGAGCATTTAAATGATTGCTCATGAGATGTTTTACCTTAGTATTTTTTAAGTTGAACTCTTTATGTGATAATAAATTTTCCAACGATTGTTGGGGGTGATATATATAAAATCAACTTACTACTAGATGGATAATCATGCTTTTGTTTATAACTTTTGTTTTAAAAAGATAATGTTTTGTTAATGACCCAAGTTGCAACTCTCAAGAGGGATCCCAATTTAGTGCAATCCATGGCTATAGTTTGAACAATTCTAGAATTAAGCGTGCTTAAGTTTGTTCATCATTGCACACGAATGTTCAACTACATACATATCAATTCATATAATTGAACATTGAATGGTTCTCATGTAACAATTCTCACTAAACAAACTCGCATTAACACAAAATTTAAATGTAGGTGTTCTTCTTACAAAAATGTATCATGCACCACCACATTAACAACAGACATGGTATCAATAATTGCAAGCCCAAAGTTATGCAATGGAAAGAAAAAATCCAAACTAATTGTTTGACTTTGATACACATCACCACTGCATAACCATTTGATCCAAATTCAAACCTCTTGCACCACCTATTCCCTTAAAAAATTTAGTCACATTATGACTTTCTTATTTTGCCAACCTTTTCAACTACTAACAACTAACCAAATAAGAAAAATGCATCCCTAGAATGATCATATCACGACTCTCATTTGAGTGCAATGCATGGGAAGAAAAAAAATTTAAGCTTTTAAGTTGGGATTAGGTCGAACAAAGGGTCAAAACTTGGAATAAGTGCAAGAGAGTGTAAGGGAGTGTGTGGGAGTCAAGGGGAGGCATTTTTAACTTTCAAGTTAAACTTTCATTTTTGGAGTTGGGATTCCCAAAGGAGTTTCAAATGTCTAAAAAGTAAATTGAAAAAAACTTATGAAATTAGGAATTTAATATGGTGTTGGAAATATCTTTTCAAGGGATATAATAAGAGGTCACATGATGTGCCCTTTAGTTACTCAAATAGTTTATGGGGTAAATACCTTGTTGACTTCCAATGTTATAACAAAATGCAACCCAAGGTGCATTCCCTAATTCCATGTGCTTGGGGGCTAATGGGGTGTGTGAAAGTTTCAAAATGAAACTAGGATAAAGGTGCTAGTACAAGTTCACTAGCAACTTAACATGCATAAACCAAACAACAAGGTGTTACGACAAGTTGGAACCAAGTGGTGAGTAGATTTAATCATGTGGGCAACCCAACTTCATTTAATTCACATGGCCCAAACCCAAGTTGGGAGAAGATACCAATTTTCTCTTATAGTATATTATGTAATTGGTGGCAAATTCTACATTGAAATGGTTAAATCTCTTAAGACTACCAACTATAAATATTGAAAATGATCAAATTAT
>Ga0116228_10004194_pt1 | contig 12752 bp, 6 predicted proteins | sample S1TSphfallax_2_FD_89694 | JGI IMG/M metagenome (GOLD analysis project Ga0116228, IMG submission 89694) | Host-associated microbial communities from peat moss isolated from Minnesota, USA - S1T2_Fc - Sphagnum fallax MG | ecosystem: Host-associated > Plants > Peat moss > Unclassified | place: USA... | reverse complement strand
TCTAATTCTTTTGAAAGAACCAGGACGGGAGGTTCTTCTTAGAAGTCAAGAACAGAACGACACTGCTAAGTACCCACTCGTCATCCCACCGTTCTTGGATTTCTAGATCCATTACACTGATTGATGATCATCACTCTAGTCTGTAGTTGTTGCTGTTGATAATCATTAACAACAGGAGTTTGCACCTTTACAGGTGTCCGTTGACATTGCAGCCAGCTTCTGGCCATAATTTTACTCTATTACAATTATAGTACAATGCTACCATCCCTTTTTTCTTTTTCTTTCCCCCTCTATCTGCGTCGTTAATGTGGTTTGCATGCATCGGTTATTGTGAGAATGATTTGGTAGCTACGAAAGTAAAAGAAACTCGAAGCAGTATTGATATCAAAAGCCTTAAAGCTCAAACGCAGTCAGCAGCTGGTCCCCTTGTCCTCAACGGTACTCTCAAGTGAGTGCATGAGGCGCATACATAATTAGTGGGTTGTTTAATGCGGATAGTTAGAAACTTTGATTCGATCTTAAGTAATCGATGCTAAAAACGACGATATGGATCTCGTATAACATGATCAGTTACAATGCGATGTTAAAGTAAGTGAAATAAGTTAGGCATTTCCTGGTGCTTTTAAGAAAAAAATTGGGGTTAGGACATCTTTCCATTAGGTTGTTGTGATTGCAGATTCGGGGATCACGGTTTCCATTAAGTTTTTTCAAATATTTGCAGTGCCCTACTGAACAAGGATTGACCAATTACAAGAGCATGATTAGAACATTTTAAAAAATGAGAACATGTGTTCCCAGAGTTTCTAACACGATTAATAACATATTTTTAACCCACTTGCAGCTCTCAAATGTAAAGTGATTATCCTTGCAACAAGAAGCAAGGTCCTATTTCAATGGCTCTCCATTAGGTTACTGCGATCACAGCACCTTAATGAAAAGAGTCCCTTAGTCCAGAGTACTTCACCTAATGGTAGTCTTTGTCTTGCAAACGGGTCAATATGCTACCAATTAGACGCTGCTGCTGCAGGTCGCTGCAAGAAGCTAGGACGGGAAATAAAAGAAAACGCTACAGACTTTAGTTGTTATGAAGTTATTGAGTTCTAGATCTCTACGTACATTTTAGCATAGTATTTTTACCTCCACGACTTCAACTTACAAGTCGATCCCGTCATTCTACAAAGCTGAGTATATTATTATATTACTCATGGTAGTTATATAACACCCACCTGAATTCTTCGCCTGAAGTCATCCATGCTGAAAAAAGTTGCACACCGGAAGCAGCTCTCGTATCACCGCTAAAACGCCGTGCAGCACTCCTGTTTAGAATTAGCTCGCTGCTCAGTGGCTACAAAACCCAGCTGCTGCACAACCTCCACTACATATAATAATAGTCGCTTGCCTTGCACCTGCACTAGGAGTCACGGTAAGATTCTGGGATCATCTGTGGGAGCTCCATTACTTCTAAGACATGGCTCCTACTGAGTCTTGGAAGCCGTGCATTTTTCCAAGGTCACAACAGTCTTCCAGTGGATTCACTCGATATGACTGCTGTACTTCATCCAAAATTTTCAGTGCAGGGTCGCACTGATGGAGATGCTCTAATATCGTTCCTGGAAGGTCACTGAATAACATATAACAGCACCTCTGGAAGCGTCGACCTATTATCAGTGTGAACAAATACTACTTTGTAGACATCGAGACTCATTGGACCTGTAGATCTAGCTACTGATGTTACAGCTACTTGAGCTGCGTGTGACCCTGTTGATGTTGAAGTCGACGACCCAATTGCCGTCTTCGATCCATCAATAGAGAATTAATAACTTGTTCTATTCAAAATCTTTCTGGAGTCTGTACTCAGAGCTAGACCACTTTTAGGTATTCGAAATAGAGTTGATAGGTTGCTGAATATCTCCAGGTTGATTGTAGATGAGCAGGTTCAAGTGTATTTGAGGGTCGATGCCTCGCCTGGATACCAAGGAGGCTACGAAGTTGAGCAGTTACCAACTGTGATGTATGCACCCTATCATGCTGGATGTATCTCAAAAGTAGCTAACCATGATCCATCCTAGCTAGTAGCTACAGCTAATTGCAGCTCATGCAACACATCACGAAGCAAAGTTCCGACGCAGTAGGAGACATCCTAGATTATGAACCTGGCTCTCTCCATCAACCCCCACTAGGTACTAGTGGTTGCTGGCATCGATATCGTGGTCATTTGATCATATGCTCATTTCATTAAACTGTTGTCTATGACTACCTGGGAGAAGGTCTTCGTGGCTAGCTAGATGAGGGAGGTAACAGGAACAATCCGTAGGTAATGGGCTTTAGAGACATATAAGCTTGCAAGACATTTACGATCTGTCGGTTGCAAGATTCGCGTGCGTAGATCATTAATTGTGACTCCTATGTAAGATCGAAGGATTTCAGAACGCACACAAAAGCTACAGGACTCCGCATACTATCTATAGTCAAGTAACAATATGTTGACACCCAGTGCTTCTCCATGTCCCCAGAGCCGATGGGTTTAAACACTTACAAGGGCAGCTACTTATAGCTGTAACAGATAAAGAACTATTGAATTCCTCTTTGCGTCTTCACAAAGATCAAACGTAAATGAATGTGCAAGCATGTGAACCAGCAAACATTGCTAACTGAAGAAAATTAATTGCTGCTGCTATATATGCTCAAGATTTTAAAGTGCTAGGTGTTATGTCTATTGGGTTCATCGAGTTTATGGTACTTACATGAGCTGCAGCTTTTGCGCTAGCGGCCGGCCCACAGTACTGGTTTTCCAGATTCGATCTGCTCTCGAATTAGTTGACCTCAAGAAGCCAAATCTTCTCCTGTCTTGAACCTGTGGTGATGAAGAATGTCAACTCGAACTTATGACAACTGAAGCAATCGATCTTAGGCTGTGATCAGATATCCGAGATTTCTCGAGTATCTATTGAGGACGCCTGCACAGGTTTATGTCGGTGAGTCGTACGCTATCGTTACTCTTCGAAGGTAGAACTTGAACACAATCAAAAGTGACATCCGAGACGATGGCGCCGCCCGCGAATATGGTACCAAAATACGAGAATATGATCTGATTTCCTTCGGCTCATATGTCGTGCATTGCAACCGAGTTTTTACAGTCGGCGGCCTGTAGTCAGAAACGATGCCTCATGCTGCATGATTGGACACAACGGCACACGGGACAGAACCGATCTTCAACGTTAAGTGTCGTGTTGTGGATGACTGTTCCTACTGCACGTCTACTACTACTTTCTCCAAGCGAATAATTGACACAAAGACATCTCGACCACTATCTATCTAGAACAGGAGGAGCAGCAGCAGGTGGAGGTGGGTACGTTGAAGCTGTACCGCACATGAGGTTGATGTCTGAGTTGTCAAACCATCTTCAACTCGCCTTCCTTCTCGCCACACCTTCAAAGAACTCCTGCAATCCGAAAAAGTAATGGACTGCAAGGTAGCTAGTATGCAGGGGCCACCCACGTACACCGACTGCATTAACTTTTAGTGAAGCTCACATTGCTTCAGAGAGACAAATCAGAACAATGTCGACATCACTGACTCATGAAATCTCATGCTTGATCTGTCAAGTAGCCGGATGATCTGACCAGCAACGTCGTACAAATTGTGGACATCGATCATCGGCGAACTCTATTCTAGCAAAGCATTAAATTTGACACAAAGAAAACTCAAGTTCGTGTAGGTTCATCCGGCACATGGACGTTCCATCTTCATGGCACTGGCAATCTAAACCTGCAGAAAAAAAAGCGTCCTCGATCGGTTTTTCTTCACGCGTGCAAAACTGAAAACAGAAAAGAGCAAATACAAACTAGAAACGAAAAATGGTTTTATTTCAGCAGCGAAGAAAAGAAGTCACAGGAATACGTTCACATGAAGAAAAACCAAGTGCGGCCGCTGGTTTTCTTACATATTATAGCTTTACTAAACATGCTCAAAGCAACTGTTAGGTATGCAATCCGTGACACAAGATCGATAGCGACCATTAAATTGATTAGATAAGGCTCATTAGCGAGATTATGCAGAAGACAGAGTCCAGACACACATTAGGCTGTAAGTGAGCAAAACTGTAGGAAAAACAAAACAAGCGACAAAATATCCGAGATGCTCCATTTTAGTCTGATGATATCAAGCTCGTTAGAGTGTACGCACTTATCACGCTAATATAATTTTCTAGACAAAGCAGGAATACTCTGCAGCAGAAGTACTATTACAACAACCAACAACAACAAAGAGGTCCAAAAACATTCCACAGTGTTAGTGTTTTCATACTAGACAAACCAGTCATAAGGTTACACACCGTTTCAGCAGCTCGTTTATGGATTACATCGGCCTTTGATGCCCATTGGTGTATTTTCTGCCATCACATAATACGATTAATCTCTGCTAGTAGTACTCGAGCCGACTTTTAGAACCGCGGCCCGCTGCTTGAATAAAGAATAAACATGACTGTGAAGCTGGCTGCACACAACCAATTACAGATGTGCATACGCCTTGGAAACCTGAAAGGCTCGGACCAGGCTAGCAAATCCACCTACAAACCTGCTGCTCGCGGACAAAGATATGATTTCGGACCTTTGAATCTGTCTACGTTTCCCGCCTCATACTGAATCTCTCTGCTTTTTGCAGCTAAAGACCAGAAAAAACACAATCTGGCAGGGTTTTTTTAAAAGGGCGGTCTGACCTCACTCGAAGACAAGGAAAAAGCTTCTCTAATTCCTTTTTCATTTTGCCAGACAGACAGAATATACGTCAAGAGTGATGGGATACGGAATATTCCGACTGAACGGTTCTGGTGTTTACTGCAATCGCGGTGGCTGTTGTTGTTTTTTTTTCTTTTCTCCCGGCCTTGAAAATTTTGAAACAAAACTTAGGTTGGAATTAATATGAATGAGGCCCAGCGCGCAGTATTTCTTTTGATGGTGAATTTTTAGCTAAATTTGGACCTGAAAATTATGATTTCGACATACACTAAGGAATTTCCACGGAGAAAAAAAAAACCCAAAAATCCGCCAGATTTTGAAAAAATAAACAAATCCCCAATTGCCAGATTTTTATGATAAGTTCCAATAACTAGCCACGAATATAGAAGGATTCTGTTTAATTTTTCTGCGTTCATATCCAGAATGCAGCCAAATTTGACAAAATTAATTTTTTTTGCATCATGGCGACCTTTGTTACATCACAAAATCCTTGGGGAAAAAAAAAACACTGATGAGGCCGTATGCTTTGATTAAGTCGTCAGAAACTAAAATGATGAAAACCTGTATCTCTGTCTGTGTGCAGAGCAGCTCTCGTAAAGGCTGCACCTGCAGCACATATTGACGGTCGTGTTCAGAAATGGGATTGGTTTCACAGAAACTCCTGCTCAAGTCTTTTTCCTGTACGCCAAAAACATGCCGTGCAGACTGGAAAATTTGATCAGCCCCAAAATATTACAGGAGCTCGGTAGTAGTACTCCGCACCCTCCCCGCCTCGCCCGCCCTTTTTCTTCCCTGCCTGCTACTGCAGCAGCCTGGCAGATCCTACGGCAGCACGTGGACCCAAGCAAGCACGTGCACCCACGTGAAATTCACGCGCAGCGTAAAGCATATCTGTGATCGTGCGCAATGGAGGAGCTACGATCGTGCCGAGGAGCTGACGGGAGTTGGTACCTACGTCAGGATTGGAGGGCGAATAGGTCATGACGCCCCCGGGAAATCCGATCTACCGCTGCAATATTTAAGACCCTGTAAAATTTCTATTTCAATTCATTGCATGAATGCATGCAATGATACATAAAGTTGTATTTATTATTTTCAGTACTATATTTTTATATGTCAAATTTAGGCTCTACAATACGATTAATCTGAGGAAGGAAGGAATGGATGGAGGAAAGAACTATGCACCCATAATCAACAGGATGACAAATCTTTGCTGAAATGTCACATTTTGATTCGTCATCAAGACGACTACTACTGTCTGATAAGGACCGTTTTCTTGAACAGAGATGAAGTAATCTATTTTTCGTCTATGAAGAGCCCTTGCGGTCTGTGAAGAGGGCTGGCTGTGAGAAATAGTGGCTCACTCAATGTGCCTTCACCATTGATTTCCTATTGAGGCCACCAGCTCTCAGTGCTCCTGCTGCGCCCGGTAGCCAGCGTCCATTTGCCAATTAAGCATCTTCAGTGGCTTACATTAATTTGTTTAGACACTATTAACTTTCCATATTTTTTTGTGTTTACACTGTATTCTTGTTCTTCGACTTTGCAACTTGTTTGTCCCCTAGCAAGTACTATATTTGAATTGCAGGTACACCAGGTCTCTGCCGACTAATTGTTTAGTTTTGAAGATTCCATTCCCATGATAGAATATTCCCAAATATTGCAAAAGATGTTTCATTTTCATTAACAACAATTTTTTTCTTTCAAGGAAATAATTTCTGAATATTTCAGCATGTCTAAAAAATAATACATATTTTTGTTGAACCTGATATTCAACTCCTGTACTACATATACATTGGAGTGTCCAGAACTCAAGCCCTATCTTATATTTTGTGTTTCTTCTTTGTGCAACTCGTTTTGTCCCTTAGAGGGACTCACGAATCTCCATATCTTCTTTGTTTGTGGGTGTTCTATTTTGGGTGCCGTGCCTGGGTATGGATGAATTTTGGGCGGTTATGAGAAAGGTGACCTGATCACTGAAGGTTCTCAAGATATATCACGTTGGTTCAGAAAAATCTGATAACAGGAGTTTGATGTATAACTGTTGGTTTGCAAAAGATCTGAGATCCGATTCTGATATATTAGACTGGTCAAATAAGTTTTTAGAAAACTGCTGGTTCTTTGAGGCTTTTTCAGAAAAGTCTGAGAACCAATTCTCATATGTTAACCACAGTTCTCATGAAATCTAAGAACTCGTCAAATACATTTTTAGAAAATTGTTGGTTTTTTGCTGGTTATTTTCATGATTCAAATTGGCTAGTTCTTTGAGGCTTTACAAAAACAAACCTGAATGAGGTTCCTTGATTCTGAAACATTTTCAAATGAACCAGAACCGGAGGTTCTTCAATTTCCAATGTTCTAGAAACTCTAACCAGAGGATATCAAAAATTCCAATGACTGCCCACTTTGGTATGTATTTGTGTTGTCAGAAATGGGACCCGACAACCAATGGTTCTCAAAGATATCTAACTGTGCAGTTCTCAAAAAATCCAATAACTGGTTCTAATGTGTTACCATGGTTCACAAAAATCTGAGCACCAACTCTGATATATAATCTAAGAATCTGTCGTTGAATGACCTCTTAGAAAACTGCTGGTTCTTTGCGGATTATTTTCATGAAAACTGAGGGTTCCAAACAAAACGGGAGGATCTGGAGGTTCTTTGAATACCAAATTTTTACTAGAAACCAGAATCGGAGGTTATAAAAAATTCAGATAACCAACCCACTCTGGTATGTATGTCAGCTGGAGCCTTGCGGGATATGGCGACCCCATTCGTTTACAGTATTATTCCTGCTGTATAGCATGTTCCCTGTATGAAGAATATGGTATAACAACAAAAGAGGAAAACGAGGGGAACAGAGTTTCTTTTCCAACAAATTTTGTCATTCTTCATCAAAAAAAGGTCGGGAAATTCTTCTTTTTCTACTGTGAATTTGACATTTTTAGCTAATTTGTTAGAGAATTTCTCTAGTTTTCTGATATCAGAAAATTGAAAAATAGAAAGTAAAACCCCATTAGTGGGATCAAATATCATATTTTGTGTAATTATTTTTTCTCACAGTATTTAGTCAAAATTAATTATTTAATTTCCAAATCTTAGCATAAATTAGAAGTTTCTGTTCCTGAACTCTCATTTTGCATATACTTTCATTCTGAGTTATCTTGAAGTTTGAATTCTTTTCTAGGTTGGAGTCCTTTGCAACGGGTTGTTCCATTTTTGAGTTTTGAATATTGTGGGTTGCAATGTGACATTCCTTTTGAGTACCTCAAGCATGACCCATGTGATCATCCAATTTTCTCGTTTGATAATATTGATATCTTGCCTTTAGTATATTTAAAAGCCAATTGTGTTCATCCAATTATATTCTATAGACATCAATGTATATGTAGAGACATATGTGGAGACAAAGACTGGTGATGTCGGGTTTGGATTTTGGAAACTGCCTCTGCACAAGGTGTGTGTGTGTGCATGTTTTTTTTGGGTGAATTTTGTGCTGAAAAACATACCATAACCTGAAAAAACATGTTTATTTCCAAAAAAATCTCAAATTTTTTTTCACAAAATTTAAAAAATAATTGCCACCAAATATTAAGGGAGCTAAGCACTTTAACTTTCACTACAACCATATTCCCCAAGTCAAAACCTGGGTCTATTGGGTGCAGTGTTTTTTTTTAGCAAAATTCATTTTTTTCAATTTAATGTATTAGATGGTGAATCCCACAACTGGAGGGTTTTTTTTCTTGCCCCATTTCACAGAAGAACCCCAGGGATTTTTTCGGTGTCAACATGATGAGGACAACAAGATGACAAAGGTCACCCCCTTTGCCATCACTGAGAAAGCAACAATTTGCTCAACACTTATGTATCTTGAATGTGGATAGTCAAGTTTCACCAATGTGGATTGTCAATTTCACAACCTTAATGTTCAATTTTTATTTTTTTTGTCATGCCTAGACTTTATATAATATGTAGTGTGTATTGTGCACTGAGCAATGAACATTCACAATTATCAAATCTCATCTCCTTTGTGCTATGGGTTCTCATCGGTCATCAATTGCATTTTTGTTTATCTTCATGAGCTTGCAATTAATAAAGTAATTTGTCAAACATTTTTTTCATCGAGCAATGAATAGTCAATGATGGATTGGAGTCATTGTGCTTTGAGAAATGTTGCTACACATTTTTAATTAGGAATCTTTTACAACTGGAATCCAATTAGAAGACTTCAAGCTACAACATTTAAGAAGTTTTTAAACTTTTAAAACCTTACAGTTGTGTTCTCATCCCAATTCTATTGTAAGTTGTGCGTGTGCTTGTTTTTTGTTCTTTGTTTTCATGTTTCATTGCTTGCTACAACTTCCAAGTTTTATGCGTTGTGATTTAATGAATGTGTGCATTGTGTGATGCTTGCAGTTTTATATTCAAGATTTACTAGATGCATTGGGAGTTGTGTATCCACAATATTGGCTATAACTAGAACCTACAAAAAGCTTCAATGTTCATGTGGCAATCATCAAGACCCAACCCTTTGTTAGCTTATAAAGGAAAGACTTGATGAGGCATGGGTTCTAGCCTTAACATGGCAAACATTGTTAAATTGACAATGTAAAAACCTTTTCATGTGAGCTTGGCAATGAAGTTGTGGAATCCATTTATTTCCTCTTAGATTCTTGAAAAAAAAATCCGAAAAGACATCAAGTTGACTAAACTTGTTGTTTTGCAAGTAATTGGTTTTGTTGAGGGTGGCCATTGTTTTTCTGTGTTAAGCTTTATGAAAACTAAAATATGGAATCAATTAACCAATGTGCATTTGGAAGTTGTCATTCACATATTTAGCCATAAATTTTCTTAAGTAGAACTTTCCTTTTGGAACAACAATTCAATACTTGAAGGACACTAAAACTTGGTACTATGCATAAGGATAAAGACTTGAGGCAAGAGTTTGATGGTTGAAAATTAGCTCATGCTACCAACTTTGAAGTTTTTTATTTTTTGTATCTTTCATAGTTCTTCTTGTTTTCTATGATTTGTTTGGAATATGGATGGATGGGTGTTGTTAAGATGCCTTGGATGTCTTGTTCATGCAAGCATCAACAACCAGCAATTTGAATTTTGATTGACAAAGTGAATATGTTGTCCTTTGTTTTCATGACCTATGGTCTTTTGAAATTTGCATCCAACCCTCTTGTTTGGGCCTGTCAGATTTGCCTTGGCATTTAATAATACCAGCTAATGATTTCTTTTGTGCAAGTTAGGCTTTTATGTTGCAATGGGCAAGACTTTCTCTGGTTGAAGTTCAATTCCTCCTGTAGCATGTTGTCAAAAATTGGATTCAAAGTCATTCATTTGGGAAAAAACCTGGATAAAAATGATGAATTGTAGTTACAATTCTGACTTAGTATAGGTTCCTTTAGCAAAATAAATTTGATCATTTTATTTCATTTTATCTTTTCTTAAAACTACACATTTTCCCACCATGTAATTGGAAAGATAGAAACTCAATGTGTCCATGTGGCATTTAGAGCTGCTGCATGGATTGGCATGTAGCAAACTTACATCACCTTATTCTCACATTTGCTTGTCACCATTTTTGACCTAGGAAATGGTGTATGGTTTTTTTTGGTTTTGTTTGTGTGGGAGACAACAGCAGGTAGGGCAAGTACTTTCATGTAGAAACAAATGGAGAAAATTAGATATGTTATGTGAAACATTTCATATGACTTGTTGCTCAGCCCCACCAAAATTGAGCCTCGGAAAACAAGTAGCTCATCTCCAAATACCCAAAAACACAGACAACGGATTAATCCCAGGCTGCCACAATTGAAGGCTACAGCCTCAGTCACAAGACTACATTTTTCATATCCCATGGCAGTCATCGGATTCTGTGGGTATGGAAACCCATGTGGGGTTGGAAATTTTCAGTCAACAAATCTTTGAAACTACCTACCAGAAGCCTCACAACAAAAATGTGTGAAAATAGAAAACTAGAATAGTTCCCTAGTAGCCTTCAGCCTCCAGTTGAAAAAATCAGTGTTAGTTTTTATTGAAGGGTCTCACCTGACTTTTGATAGTTCATATTTTGACTACCCATTTTGATGAGTTGGTTCAATTTTAAATGGTCTTTTGAGGGGCTAGAATTGAAAAATGATGGGTGAAAACTAATTCATTGATTTTCAACCTGAGAAAATGGAGATTGAACTCAAAGATCACTAAACAAGACCAAAGCACATCTTGCAACAATGCAGCTCATCATAACTCTCACCCTCTTCTATGGCAATTTCAAATGTAATAATGAGAGATAAGAAAACAATAACCCTGGTTATAAAATCTAAGGCCCACTTTACTCTAGCAGTCAAGTCCAATTTTCAACTCAAATCAAGCATTCCTATTAGTGCAAAAGTTGAAATCAGCCCCAAAGGCCTTACACTAGAAGTCAAGGCTGAAATGGAAAAAATCTTTTCAATCTGCCCCAAGTTACTAATAAATGCTGAACATTATGGCCTTTCATTGGCCCCAAGGCTGAAAAAAAGGATACCATTGAATTTGGGAAGCCAATTTGCAACCCTTGGGGCCAATGTTTCAACATTTATTAATATCATGACATCAATGTTCTAAGCATTTATTAGTAATTTGGGGTCAAACAACAAGCCAAAAATGCTCAAAGTTGGCCCCAAGTTTTTCCAGCCGTAACACCTAGTGTAAAGTGGGCCTAAATGTATAGTTGAACATGTTATGAAAGAAGAGGCAACCTGGAAGTTTTTCATACTTGTCCATAGATGAATTTCGAAATTAGATGATCATTTTGATTATGAAAGTGTTCACAAGAACAAATGCATATTTTTTGGAGTAACCCCCCCTAAGGTGAGACCTATAGGCAAATCTAGTGAGTTCCTCATTGTGTGTAGCCTAAATAAAGACCAAAATTTAAGCATGTGAGTGATCCTAGCTCAAAAACATGTAAGTTTTATCTCTTGTATGGTGTATTTCATTATCTCTTGGGTAGTGTGTGGGAATTTAATTTGTGTAACCTACTTATGTGCAACTAATAAGGATTGAAATTTTGATTAAAAATGAACCTGCATAGGTTTGGACCCTTCCTAAATTACATGCACATGGCAAATGATATTGATAGCCAACATTACCAATGTCAAAAAAAAATCCAAATCCAAAGAAGGGGTGCAATCATAACAAGAAAAAGCCATCAACAACAAAGTCAAAATACTTACCAAGGACTACAATCTACATGTGGTCTTCATGTATCATTAAATATAAAAATTTCTTCTTAAAATATAGTTTTTTGGACTAGATATTGATATTAAATCCAAATATGATTAATATTATAATAAAAATTAGAATTTTTTGCATCAAGCCTTATATTAAAATAAAATTTACAACTTTGATTTTAACCATGATCACAAATTTTGATTTGGTCTAAACTAGCATAAGTGATCCACACAACATTTGTCATTTTTTATTTCATGTTTGCAAATTAGGTTTCCCCCATCCACTATTACAACAAAAGGTTTTTCAAACATCCAAGTTGCTAATCAATTCTTATTGAAAGCCTAGTCACAATAAAAAGAGCCAATTAAGTCTAAAACTAAGTCCTCTTTAAGGATTGCATTTGACATGTGGCCTTCTTAGATTGGTTTTAAATACCTAATTGGACAATATTTCATACAATTTTTAAATTGGATATCAATGTTGAGATCACATATGACCCATACCATAATAAATATATGATTTTTCCAAATCAAGCCTACATTATAATTAAACCTATAACTTTGTTTTTAACCATGATCACAAAATTTGATTTATATTAATCATTAAGAACATCATTAAAAGTCAATATAGAATCATCACAAAATTCAAAAAAGACTTTTGAATGGTACAACACATGTGGCCTTTTTTATGAAGTATATTAGAACCTACAACAAATTTGAAAACATTTGGTGGAGGTTTGAACAATAAAAAACACATCTAAATTTTTGTATGTTGAAAAACATTTTCAAT
>Ga0116228_10004193_pt1 | contig 12753 bp, 12 predicted proteins | sample S1TSphfallax_2_FD_89694 | JGI IMG/M metagenome (GOLD analysis project Ga0116228, IMG submission 89694) | Host-associated microbial communities from peat moss isolated from Minnesota, USA - S1T2_Fc - Sphagnum fallax MG | ecosystem: Host-associated > Plants > Peat moss > Unclassified | place... | reverse complement strand
TCCACGCGGTCGAACAGGTACTTCGTGGCGCAGAACTCGCAAACGACTTCGATCTCGCCGTTGCGTTCTTCCAGTGTCGCTTCCACTTCCTCGCGTCCCAGGTTGCGCAGCATGCCCTCTACGCGCTCGCGCGAGCAGGTGCAGCCGAACGCCAGCGACTTCGGCTCGTAAAGAAGCACCGTCTCCTCGTGATAGAGCCGGTAAAGCAGGTCTTCCGGAAGCGTCTCCAGCATCTCTGCCGTGCCCAGCGTGGAGGTGAGCATGCCGATGCGCTCCCAGGCATCGGCATCCTCTTCGGCCGCACTGTGACCACCCTCGCCCGGCACGGGCTGCAGCATCAGCCCCACGGCACGCTCGCCATCCGCCGCCAGCAGGATACGCGTGGGCAACTGCTCCGACCGGCTGAAGTAGCCTTCCAGCGCCTCGCCGATGTTCGCGCTGTCCGCGAGATCGACGATGCCCTGATAGCGGCCACGCTCGGCGCTGCCTACCGTGATCGCCAGCATTTCGTCATCCATGCTGGCCAGGTTCACGGCTTCGCCGAGCGCATCAGCATCGAAGCGGGCCAGGCCACGCAGGCGACCACGGTCGGTGCATTCGCTGAACAGCAGGCGCACCGCGCCCTGGCTCTTGAACTCCAGCGAAAGCGAACCATCGAACTTGATGTTGCCCGTGAGCAACGCACTGGCGGCCACCGTCTGGCCCAGCGTGTCGCGCAGGGCCTCGGGATACTCGGCGCGCGAGGCGATCTCCCGCCAGCTGGCGCCAAGCCGCACGAATACGCCGCGCACGCCCGCCTTCTCAAGCATGAAGCGGTGCAGGACATCGTCGGTCAGGGATGTGTGGGGGGTCGTATCGCTCACGGTGCTCTCCTCATGATCCGACGGAAGATGGGGCCTGCGGGGCCCGGCGACAAGCCCGCTCCCGCCGCGCCCCTATACTGCGCCATCCTCCCTTATCGTGTGCCCATGAGACCGAAGCCCCGCCGCCTGCTCCGCCTCGTCCTCCTGCTGGTTGCCTCCTGGCTGGCCCTGTCCGTGCTGGTGGTGTTCGCCCTGCGCTTCGTGCCGCCGTGGACCAGCTCGGTGATGCTCCAGGATCGCCTGACGGCCATGCTGGACGGCGACCATAGCTTTCAGTTCCGCCATCGATGGGTGCCCCGCGAATCCATCTCGCCTTACGTCGGCATCGCCATGGTCGCCGGCGAAGACCAGAAATTCCCCTTCCACCATGGCTTCGACGTGGACGCCATCCAGGACGCCCTCGACGCTGCCGACGAGGGCAAGCGCCTGCGCGGCGCCAGCACCATCAGCCAGCAGGTGGCCAAGAACCTGTTTCTGTGGAACGGCCGCAGCTTCGTGCGCAAGGGACTCGAAGCCTGGTACACCGTGCTCATCGAAGCCCTGTGGCCCAAGAAGCGCATCCTCGAGGTCTACATGAACAGCGTGGAGCTGGGCGACGGCATCTACGGCGTGGGCGCCGCGAGCGAGGTCTACTTCCATACGACGCCCGATCGCCTCAATGCGACGCAGGCCGCGCGTCTCGCTGCCGTGCTGCCCAACCCGGAACGCTTCCGCGTGGATGCACCCAGCGCCTACGTGCAACGCCGCGTCGCATGGATTCTCCAGCAGATGGGACAGCTCGGCGGCCCGGCCTACCTGGACCGCCCCGCGCCCGTCCGCGGCCGCGTGCGCTGACGCCTTCACCTGTCGCTTACTCCGCCTGTCGCGCACCGCGCTAGACTGGGACTCAACGCGGCGCTACGCCGTGCACAGCCAGCGGAGTCGAGCATGCAGCAGGTCAAGCATCTCCTGGAGGCCAAGGGCAAGGGCGTATTCGCCGTGGCTCCCGACGCGCCGGTGATCGACGCGATACGCATCATGGCCGAGAAGAATGTCGGTGCCCTGGTGGTCATCAAGGGCAGCGAACTGGTCGGTATCGTTTCCGAACGCGATTACGCTCGAAAAGTGATCCTGAAGGACCGTTCCTCGCGCGAGACGCCCGTGGCCGACATCATGACGGCGAGCGTCATCACCGTTGCCACGGACACCACGGTGGACGAGTGCATGCGCCTGTGTACCGACAGCCGCTTCCGTCACCTTCCCGTGGTCGACAAGGGTCGTGTGGTCGGCATGGTGTCCATCGGCGACCTGGTGAAAGCGGTGATTTCCGAGCAGAAGGAAACCATCAACCAGCTCGAAAGCTACATCACGAGCTAGCGTCGTCGTTTTCCGGCAAGAGGTCGGGCGAGGTGGCCGCGCGTTTTGCGACGAACGCGGCCACGCCGGCCAGCCCCGCGCAGATCAGGCCCAGCGTCGCCACCGTGGCGCCCATGCCACGCAGCGCAGTAAGCCCCGTGGTGACCAGCAGGTCGCCGAGGCGCCATACGGTAGTCTCCACGAAGTTCTTGCCCTTGTAGCGATCGTCACGCGGGATGCGCGTGTACAGCGCATCGCTGGCCGGTTTGGTCATGCCATAGGTCATGCCGCGCGTGCCGATCTGCACGATCGTCACCAGCGACACGGCCCACCCGAACAACGCCACATCCACCGGTCCATGGATGGCCAGCGCCACCAGAAGCAGGAAGTTCACCACCGACGGCAGCACCATGGCCCAGACCGCGCCCAGGCCACGCAACAGCATGGGCGTGATGGTGAGCTGGAGCAGCGCGCCGAAGAGGTTGATCGCAAGATCCAGCCGCGCGTAGAACGCCGTACGTCCGGCGATATCGATGTAGTGCGTCTTCGTGTAATCGGCCATCAAGGCGTAAGCCACGGTGCCCACGCCATCGCTAAGCAGCATCAGCAGGGTCATGTTGCGCAGGAACGGGCGCGCGATCACGGCCTTCACGCCATCGAGGATCGAGCCCCCGATGGGCGCGCCGCCACTGTGGTCGTTGGCGGTGGCCTTCGATGAGACGGCCAGCAGCAGTCCCAGGGCGAGCAGCAGGGTGAACGCGGAGACCAGCAGCAGCGGAGGCACGCCGATCTTAGCGACGAGCAGGGACGTCGCCAGCGGGCCGACCAGGGCACCGGCCATGCCACCGAAGGCAATGAAGGGGAAGACGAGCCGGGCCTGCATGCTCCGGTAGACGTCGGCCATGACGCTCCAGAACAGCGACACCACGAACAGGTTGAACACGCTGACCCAGACGAAGAACACCCGCCCCAGGTTCACCGCGCCGATGCGATCCTGTGCCGAAAACGCGGGCATGAAGGCCACGAGGCACACCGCGAAGAACACATAGCTGCCACCGAGCACACGACGCCGGGGAAACCGCGAGACCAGCCACCCGAACACCGGTGTCAGCGCCAACATCACCACGAACAGGATCGCGTAGAACACCGGCAGCGACGACGACCCTGCCGCGCCGATGAGCTGGTCGCGCACGGGACGAATCACATAGTAGGAGGTCATCACGAAGAAGAAGGCGATGACCGAGAGCGCGAGGGTGATCCCATCGCCCAGGGCGGCGTGTCGACGAGCGTTCACGGGGAGGGCCGGCATGTCCGGTGGAGGCGGGCAAAGCCTAACACGCGTTCACGGCCACGAATGCGTTGTCGCGAGGCCGGAACTGGCAGACAATCGAGGCATCCAGGTATTGATGGCGCGCTCCTGCGCCGGGCTTTCGCGAGATAAGCATGTCGTCGTTTCGTTCCGTTTCCCTGCTCGCCTGCGCGCTGACCGCCACGCTGGCCACCTCCTTCGCCTTCGCTGCACCGCCTCCGCCGAAGCCTGCCGTCGTCAGCAACGACCCGCAGTATGTGAAGCTGCCGCCGGAGCGGGTGAAAGAAACCATCGAAAACTACAAACGCTGGCTCGACGAGGCCGAAGCGCGCGACGCGGCGCCGGCCCTGGTCACGGCCATCGTGGTGGATGACAAGGTCGTCTACGAGCGTGCCTTCGGCTACGCCAACGCGAAAACGAAAGAACCTGCCACCCCGGAAACCGTATTCCGCCTGGCTTCGCTGTCGAAGGCCTTCGCCACCGGCGTCACCGCCGTGCTGGTGCGCGCGGGTTTCCTCAGCTGGGATACCAGGCTGGTCGACGTGATTCCCTACTTCAAGCTCAAGGACATGCAGGCGGCCCAGCAGGCCACCGTGCGCGACATCCTGGGCCAGCGCCTGGGCCTGCCGCGCAACACCTACGACGCGATGCTCGAAGCCGATGCGCCGTATGAGGAACTGGTCCGCAAGCTCGACGAGGTGGATCTCTCGTGCAAGGTCGGCGCCTGCTACGGCTACCAGAACGTGGCCTTCAGCATGATCGGCGACGTCATCTACGCGCAGACGGGCGATTACTACTTCCGCCAGGTCGAGCGCCGCATTTTCACCCCACTGGGCATGACCACCGCCAGCTACGGCCGCGATGCGCTGGAATCGAGCAAGAGCTGGGCACGTCCGCACCGCGGCGGCCCGCACAACTGGATTCCCTACGAACCCAACGACGCCTACTACCGTGTCGCTCCGGCAGCCGGTGTGAATGCCAGCCTGCGCGACATGGAGCAGTGGCTGATCGCGCAGATGGGCGGACGTCCGGACGTCCTGCCCGCGCAGCTGCTGGAGGTGCTACACGCACCGGAAGTATCCACGCCGGGTGAGGAACGCTCGCTGCCCTGGCGTCGCTCGCGCGTCACCGATGCGCATTACGCCCTGGGCTGGCGCGTGTTCCGCTACGGCAACGAAGACCTGATCTACCACGCCGGTGCCGTGTCGGGTTACCGCACCATGATCGGCTTCTTTCCCAAGTACCACGCTGGCGTGGTCAGCATGTGGAACGGCGCGGGCCCAATGCCCGCCGGCCTGATGCCCATGGTGTTCGACAGCCTGCTCGGGCTGCCGCACGTGGACTGGGCCGGCGTGGAAGGCCCCGCACACCCCGCCGCACCGGCACCGAAGGCCAAGGCCAAGGCAACGACCAAGTCCAAGGCCGCGCCGACCAAGAAAGCCGCCCCCAAGAAGAAAAAGAAACCCTGACCCCTGCAGGAGCACTCCTCGCGCGCGACCTGCCGTCTATCGTCCCAGGTTGAACTGCAACCGACGGCGCAGGGTCACCACCATCGGCTCGCCGTTGCGCGTGGCCGGCTTGAACTCCCAGCGGCTGACGGCGTCGGTGGCCGAGCGGTCGAAGACGTGGCGCGGCTGCGAGTCGAGCACGGTGACATTGCTTACCGTGCCATCGGTGCCCACGGTCATCTCGATATCCACCCAGCCTTCCTGGTTCGCGCGCATGGCGGCCGTCGGGTAGCGCGGCTTGACCTGGTTGACGAGCACGGCATCGACGATCGCATCGCCCTCCGCGGTCTTCGCCACAGCGGGCGTCTGTGCCGTCGCACGCGGAGCCTGCGGTTGCTGCTGGGCCACACGTGCCGCCTGGTCACGCGCTGCCTGCTGCTGGCGTGCCTCGGCGGCCTGCTCCGCCGCCTGTTGCTTCGCTGCTGCGGCGGCGTTCTGCTGCGCGAGCTGCTGGGCCTTCTGGGCGTCGAGCGCCTGCTGCTGCTCGCGGTCGAGCGTCTTGCGCTGGGCGTCCAGCTTCGAGCGCAGGATGGTGAGCGTGTAGTTTTCCGGGTCGGCTTTTGCCAGCAGGTCGATCTCGCGCTGCGCCTCGTTGAAGTCGCGCTGGTTGATCGTCTGCTCGGTTGCCGCCGCGCCGTAGGAGAACGTTTCGCGCAAGGCATCCACGGCCACGGGGTTACCCGGCTGCTTCTGCAACGCCTTCATATAGAACTCGAAGGCATTATTTCCTGCGGGCGCCACCAGGCGCTGTTCGTTGATGGCCGTGCGGGCCTCATTGAGGAGCTGATCGACGCTGAGCGCATCGACGTTGGCCAGGGGCGCATCACGGTTGGCGGCCGGATGGGCGGCGGCCACCACCGTCGCCTCATTGCCGGTGGCGTCGCGATACGGCTTGATGATGAGGAACCACGCAGCCACCGCCAGCGCCACGACGATGGCAAGCACGGCAAGGGTGACAGGCTGGATCGCGCCACGATCGTGACGGTGCAACGGAAGACGGTGACGAGGAACCATGGCGGTACGAACCTTTTCCGCAGGGACGCGCTCCCCCTGTAGGCAAGGCGGCGACCCCCCGGTCACCGCAGCGCGATACCGCTGAAAGGTAATCGTAACGGAGGTGTGAATCCAGCCCGGCGACCTAGGAGGTTTTCGGGGTGCGGCCTGGTTCGCGCTTTTCAAAAACGAAGAACCCCGGCATGGCCGGGGTCAAGTTTCGAAATACCTCTCCGCGCTGGGCACCGCGGAGAGGGAATTCGTAACGAGCTTTCTTATTAAAAGGTGACGCTTAGACCTTGGCGGCCTTGGCAGCACGCGGAGCGCGCGGAGCCTTGGCGGCCTTCGGTGCCTTGGCAACCTTGGCGGTACGGGTGGCGCGAACGACCTTGGCGCCGGCGGCCTTCTTGGCAGCGCGGGGCTTACGGGCGGTCTTGGTGGCGGTCTTCTTCGCTACGCGCTTGGTAGCGGCCTTCTTGGCGGTTGCCTTCTTGGCAACGCGCTTGACGGCGGCCTTCTTGCCCGCTGCCTTCTTGGCAACGCGCTTGGTGGCGGCCTTCTTGGCGATGCGCTTGGTGGCGGCCTTCTTGGCGGTTGCCTTCTTGGCAACGCGCTTGACGGCGGCCTTCTTGGCTACGCGCTTGGTGGCGGCCTTCTTGACGCCGGTCTTCTTGGCGACGCGCTTGGTGGCCGCCTTCTTGGCGGTACGCTTCTTGGCAGTGGCTTTCTTGGCAGTGGCCATAATTCGTCTCAGCTCCTCATCAGTTGGCAGTGGTTGCCCAGTAAAAGCATGGAGGAACGCTTCAACCAGCAGGTCGCTGTTTGTCGCGTGCCTCAAATTGTTCACCTGTCGGCGCGTACGTTCATCGGAAAGCAGTCGGAGCACATGCAGCGGAATCGAGACTGTGATCTTGCGAACCGATCCTGCTTTTGCACCGTGATCGACATACGGCCTGATGAATGTCTGTGTTTCCATTTCCGGGTTCCCCGTCAATTGACGCAAAAGCTATTCCTGAACATATCCGGTGTCAATAAATTTTGGCTCTAAATTGAAGGTCTTGCAGGTGCATATCCCTGCTGAGGTTTCCTTCCACCATGGCCTTCGGCGTCATTTGGAATCACGCCACCGGGTAATCCGGCATTGCACCGGCATGTCCTGATGCAAGCAATGCGATTCAAGAAATGCCTTAAATAATGATGTTTCCCGTTAATCACTGGAATAACGCAATGCGCTCTCAGCACATGCCCGCGCATCCCTCGGCCGCTGCCAGGCGGCCCCCCGGAGGACCACTTCCGGGGGATGAACGGAATACGACTGACCGGGAAAAAAATTTCCCGGCGGATGCCCTTCCGGACAAAAAAATGCCGGTCGAGGGACGACCGGCATGGGGGTCGAGCGCGTTTACGCGATCAGTGGTCTTCGTTCTCGACCAGTTCGGCGTACTCGTCCGGACCGAGCAGTTCGTCGAGCTCGGCCTTGTCGCTGATCTTCACCTTGAAGATCCAGCCCTCGCCGAAGGCGTCTTCGTTGATGGTTTCAGGCGAGTCGGACAGCACGTTGTTCACCGCGATCACTTCACCGGACACCGGCGAGTAGATATCGGAAGCGGCCTTGACCGACTCGACCACAGCCGTGCCGTTACCGGCTTGCACGGAACTGCCCACTTCCGGCAATTCCACATACACAAGATCGCCAAGCTGTGCCTGAGCGTGGTCAGAGATGCCGACGGTGACGGTGCCGTCCTGTTCGACGCGCGCCCACTCGTGGGACTTCGCAAATTTCAGATCGCCGGGAATTTCGCTCATGGGGGTGCTCCTCGATGTCTCGGTACGGGGCTGCGGTGATTGTGGCGGCCAATTGTACCGGTCTGGGCGTGACGGGAAAGCTGGCGCCGGATGGAAAGAGAGGGAGCGGCCACGCCACTCCCTCCTGACTACATATATATACGTGTGCGGATCAGATGCCGGCCATCGGCTGGCCGTCGCGGACGAAGGGGAACTTCACCACGCGCACCGGCACCTCGCGGCCGCGGATGTCCACGCGGACATCGCCCGGCTCGCCGGCCGGGATGCGGGCGAAGGCAATGGACTTGTTGAGCGTGGGCGCGAAGCCGCCGGACAAAATCTCGCCGTCGCCGTTGGCGGTGAGCACCTTCTGGCCGTGGCGCAGCACGCCCTTGTCGTCCATCACCAGGCCCACCATGACGCGCTTCACGCCGTCGGCCTTGTGCTGCTCGAGCGCGGCGCGGCCGATGAAGTCGCGACCTTCGTCGAGCGAGATCGTCCAGGCCAGCGCGGCTTCCCACGGGGAGACGGTTTCGTCCATGTCCTGGCCGTAGAGATTCATGCCGGCTTCCAGGCGCAGGGTGTCGCGCGCGCCGAGGCCGGCCGGGGCGACACCGGCATCCTTGAGCAGGTTCCACAGTTCGACCACGCGGGTGTTCGGCACGACCACTTCGAAACCGTCTTCACCGGTGTAGCCGGTGCGGGCCAGGAACAGCGGCATGCCATTCGGGCCTTCGGTTTCGATGGCGGCGAACTTGCCGAGCTTGCCGGCCTTCTCCTGGACGTCGGCCGGCAACAGGCCGATCAGCTTCTCGCGGGCGTTCGGACCCTGCACGGCGATCATGCCGAATTCCGGACGCTCGCGGACCGACACGCCGAACGCGGCGGCCTGTTTTTCGATCCATGCGAGGTCCTTCACGCGCGTGGCGGCATTCACCACCAGGCGGAAGAAATCTTCGCGGAGGAAATAGACGATGAGGTCGTCGATGACCCCGCCCTCCTCGTTGAGCATGCAGGTGTACAGCGCCTTGCCCGACCTGGTGAGCTTGTCGACGTTGTTGGCGACGAGCTTGCGGAGGAAGTCGCGGGTCTTCTCGCCGGTGAGGTCGACCACGGTCATGTGCGACACGTCGAACATGCCGGCATCCTTGCGCACGGCGTGGTGTTCCTCGATCTGGGAGCCGTAGGCGATCGGCATGTCCCAGCCGCCGAAGTCGACCATGCGGGCGCCGAGCTCGCGGTGGGAGGCATTCAGTTCGGTCTTGTCGGTCATCGTCTTACCTTGAAGGGGATGGCGGGCGAAGCGGTCGACCATTATCGGGCCCTTGGGGCACAAGGCCAAGCGCGACCGCAACATCCAGTCCTGCTAGCCTTCCCTCATGACGACCCCATCCCTGCCCGGTTCGGTCTCCCTCACCCGCGATGCGGGCGGCGCCCGGCTGAGCCTGCGCGGCGACTGGACTCTGCCTCACTATGTCGACCTGCAGGGGCGCGCCAACGAACTGGCGGGCAGCATCGGCAGCGATGTCCATGTGGATATCCACGACCTCGGCGCCATGGATACCTCCGGCGCCTTCGTCATTGCCGAACTGCTAGGCAGCGCGCGCACCCAGACACTGGCCCAGGACACCAGCCTCCCGGCGGCGCGACGCGCCCTGCTGAAGACGGTCGCCGATGCCATCGACACCTACTGCAAGGGCAGCAAGCCCGTCCGCGATGCCGGCTTCGTCGTGCTGCTGGAGCGGATCGGCAACGCCGTGGCCTCGTTCTGGAAACAGACGGCCAAGCTGCTGGGCTTCATCGGCGTGACCCTGCAGGGATTCGCATCCACGTGCTGGCGTCCGTCGCGCTGGCGGGTCACCTCGCTGGTGTCGCATATCGAGCAGACCGGCCTCGACGCCGTGCCGATCCTGGCGCTGCTGTCCTTCATGGTGGGCGCGGTGGTCGCCTTCCTCGGTGCCACCGCGCTGGCCAGTTACGGCGCCAGCGTCTTCACGGTAGACCTCATCGGCTTCGCCTTCCTGCGCGAGTTCGGCGTGCTGCTTACGGCGATCCTGCTAGCGGGCCGCACGGCCAGCGCGTTCACCGCGCAGATCGGTTCGATGAAGGCCCGCGAGGAAATCGATGCCATCCGCACGCTGGGCCTCGATCCGGTGGAACTGCTGGTGCTGCCGCGCACGCTAGCCCTGCTGATTGCCCTGCCCCTGCTCACCTTCGTGGCGATGCTGGCCGGCATCGCGGGCGGTGCCGTGGTCTGCATGGCCACCCTGAAGATGTCGCTGTCAATGTTCCTCACGATGTTCCAGGACGATATGTCGATCGCCCAGTTCCTGGTCGGCATGGCGAAGGCGCCCGTGTTCGCCTTCATGATCGCCGTGATCGGCTGCATGGAAGGCTTCAAGGTCTCCGGCAGTGCCCAGTCGGTGGGCGAGCACACCACCTCGGCCGTGGTGCAGTCGATCTTCGTGGTGATCCTGCTCGATGCCGTGGCCGCACTCTTCTATATGGAGATGGGCTGGTGAACGCACTTCCCGCCCAGTCGCCGGCACAGGATGCCGTGATCCAGGTCCGCGGCCTGGTCAACCGGTTCGGCACGCAGACGGTGCATGAGGATCTGGATCTCGACGTGCGCCGCGGGGAGATCATCGGCATCGTCGGCGGCTCGGGCACGGGCAAGTCGGTACTGTTGCGCACCATCGTAGGCCTGGTACGTCCGGTGGCCGGTGAAGTGCGTGTCTTCGGGGAAGACCTGCTGGCCCTGCCGGAAGACCGGCGCTCGCTCGTGGAGCGCCGCTTCGGCGTGCTGTTCCAGAGTGGTGCGCTGTTCTCGTCGCTGACCGTCGCGGAGAACGTCGCCTTGCCACTGGTCGAGCACGCGCGACTGCCTCGTCCGGATGCCCAGCGCCTGGCCGGCGTGAAGCTCGCCCTTGCCGGCCTGCCGGTGGACGCCGGGCGCAAGTATCCCTCGCAGCTGTCCGGCGGCATGATCAAGCGTGCCGCGCTGGCCCGCGCGCTCGCGCTCGATCCGGAGATCCTTTTCCTGGACGAACCCACGGCGGGCCTCGATCCCATCAGCGCCGCCGCGTTCGACAGCCTCATCGTCACCCTGCGCGATGCGCTGGGTCTTACCGTGTTCCTGGTCACCCACGACCTGGACACCTTGTATTCCACCTGCGACCGCGTGGCGGTGCTGTCCCAGCGCCGCGTGCTCGCCGTGGGCCCCATCGACGAAGTGGCCCGCACCGACGATGCCTGGGTACAGGCGTACTTCAACGGACCGCGCGGTCGCGCGGCCACCTTCGCCGCCACGCAAGGCAAGGACTGACTCCATGGAAACCCGTGCCCATCACATCCTGATCGGCCTGTTCACGGTGATCGTCGTGATCGCCGGCCTGATCTTCGGCGTCTGGCTGGCCAAGGCGCACTCCGACCAGGAGTGGAACTACTACGACGTCGTCTTCAACGAGGCCGTCACCGGGCTCTCGCGCGGTGGCGCCGTGCAGTACAACGGCATCCGGCTCGGCGACGTGATGCAGCTGAAGCTCGACCCGGAAGATCCGCGTCGCGTGCTGGCGCGCATCCGCGTCACCGGCGACACGCCGCTGCGCCGTGATACCCACGCGAAGCTTGCCCTCACCGGTGTCACCGGCGTGGCGATCATCCAGCTTTCCGGCGGATCACCCGGCAGCGCCTTGCTCGTAGGCCACGACGGCGAGGTGCCGGTCATCGTCGCCGATCCGTCACCGCTGGCGCGATTGCTGTCCAACGGTGAAGACCTCATCACCAATATCAACCAGGCCGCCGCGCGGGCGAACCAGCTGCTGTCGAAGGACAACGTCCACCGCATCGAGCACATCCTCGATCACCTGGACCGCACCACGGGCGTCATTTCAGACGAGCGCGAAGACATCCGCACGCTGATCAGGCAGCTCGCCGTCACCACGAAGCAGGCCAACGACACCCTGGCCGAAAGCCAGAAACTTGTGCACAACGCCAACGACCTCGTCGAAGGCCAGGGCAAGGCCACGCTGGAGAGCGCGCAGCGGGCGATGGCCTCGCTGGAGCGCTCCATGGGCTCGATCGACCGCCTGCTCAACGACAACAGCGACGCCATCAACGGTGGCGCCGCCAGCCTGGGCGAACTGGCACCGGCATTGCGCGAACTGCGCGACACGCTGGGCTCGCTGCGCTCGATCACCCGCCGCCTCGACGAAAATCCCAGCGGTTACCTGTTCGGCCGCGAAAAGACCCAGGAGTTCACCCCATGACCCGCGCCCGCCTCGCCCTGCCGCTGTTCGCCCTGCTGTCTGCGTGCTCGATCCTGCCGAAGCAGGAGGTGTCGAAGGTGTACACGTTGCCTGCCGCACCTGGCGCACGGCCTCAGGCTCCCGCCCCGGTAAGCTGGGCGCTGCGTGTCGCCTCGCCGAACGCCCCGCGCGTGCTCGACACCCCACGTATCGCGGTCGTGCCGCAGGCCAATACCATCACTGTCTATGCCGGCGCACGCTGGAGCGACACCGGGCCGCATCTGTTCCGCGACCGTCTCGCGAATGCCTTGCGTGACACGGGGCGTATTCCCGCGCTGAGCACGGACGACGCAAACCTCGCCGCCGATTACGAACTGGGTGGTGGCCTGGCCGCGTTCCAGTCCGATTACGTGGACGGCAAGCCCGTGGTGACGATCCGCTACGACGCCGTCATCGCCGATACGCGCAAGCATCGCATCGTGGGCAGCCGGCGCTTCGAGGTCAGCGAACCGGTGGCCGGGAAGGAGGTGCCGCAGGTGGTCGAGGCTTTTGGCAGGGCCATGGACACGCTTTCCGGCGAAGTGGTCGGCTGGACGTTCGCAACGGTCCCGACTACGCCCTTGTAGGAGCGCGCCTCGCGCGCGACCGCCCCGGCGGCTATGTGTCAGATGAAGACGCGTACATCAACAGGCGGCTGGTAGAACACTCGCTCG
>Ga0116228_10004191_pt1 | contig 12754 bp, 3 predicted proteins | sample S1TSphfallax_2_FD_89694 | JGI IMG/M metagenome (GOLD analysis project Ga0116228, IMG submission 89694) | Host-associated microbial communities from peat moss isolated from Minnesota, USA - S1T2_Fc - Sphagnum fallax MG | ecosystem: Host-associated > Plants > Peat moss > Unclassified | place: USA... | reverse complement strand
TTTAAGCAAAGACTATCTTTAAGAGAAAAGAGTAATAATTTCTCCAAATTTTCGCAAGCACGATGACTAGTCTTTCCTAAAATCTAAAAGATAGTCTTTCCTAAATTCAGCTTCTTCTTCTGCTGATTACTGGCTAGCAAAGAGAAGGCTATAGAGGGAGAAAAGGAAGACCACGGAGAGAGAAATAAATGATCTTGTACGCGTCATTCTTCAAGTATAAGCTTTGAAATTCTGTGCAACTCTTCTCAAGACACGAAACTTCCTCAACATGCTAATTAAGTCTTCAATTAGTGGGCGATGTGGCGGCAGGAAACCTGTCTGCCCCGAGGGGTTGCTTTTTCAAATGATATTTTGAGTTCATTGGACCTATCCACTTCACAAATTAAGCCAAGAAAGTTTTGTTTGGAAATCACTAGATGCTTAACCAATAATACTAATAGTGTTTTGTGTCACTGGATGATCTAAAAAATGGATGTTAACAATGTTTTGCTCACATGCAATAGAAAATTTAATACTGATCACCAAGTTAAAAAAATCTAGAATTAAAATTTTAGTCCAAAATTAGCTAAATACCTACTAATTAATATAATTTTTATATTCACATTATGTGAAGCAGAATAAAGTGCCTTTAGTTTATTACACATGCATGGCTATGGTTCCTTTCTTTATGAAATCTCATATATTGTAGTACAAGGGTAGCTTCAACATGCGTTTGTCAAATAATTGATTAACTTTGGTCAAAAATCACTAATAGTTATTTTTTTAAATATTCAAATTTTACCTTAAATTGTAAAAAATTGTATATTAAGTAAAATAGTTAATTCATGATTACTAAAATTGTTAATTATTACAAAGGAACTTATATTTCCCATTTTTTCAAGTAAGTATATTGGCAATCATCTAGAAAAAGAAGAAGCCAAATTTAACTAAAGGTCAAATAATAAAGTAAAAGTTTTGCAAATCCTCCTTATTTTTTATACCAATATGAATTCATTGTCTTAATATGGCAACTTTTGCATTTTTTTTTCCTAATAAAAACCTTCATCCAATTCACATTGGGTTTTCTTTGTCACCATAATGCAAAAGTTTGCAACAAAAAGAACATTCATAACATTTTGAAAAAACTATTCTAACATTACCTCCATAACTATGATAAAGTGACAAATATTCAGTTTTTTCCAATATTATAAGCATGTATGTAAAAATGTTGTCCCATTCATATTAACTATCTTTAGGTCTCAAATGATAATATAAACTCACAAAAAAAACAAGTATTACATAAGGCATTCAAACCCACAAATTTGATACCTACATTTGGGCTACATCCCAAAATTAATAGCCATTATATTGGTAGGTAGGCTTCAGCTCAGGGTACTTAACAAAATGCAATAACACCTTCATTTGGATGTAAACTCAATTGCAACAAATTAGTATGAACTCAAATGATTATATCCCCATTTGAATTACAAAATTTCATTAGCAATGCCACATATTCTAAGGCAATGTAATACTTGCATAAAGAAAATTGCCATCTCATTACAAATTTGACCCATTGGCAATAACCATCTCATGTTATTTAAAAGGTTTTGGAAAAAAGTATAAATTCAGCTAGGAAATAAATAGGTTCTGGTAAGAAATACAAAAGTTTTGTTGAGAAATAAAGGTTTAATTAATTTTTTTTTTTAAATCTTGAAAATAAAAGGTTAGCTAGGAAAAGATAGAAGTTTTTTTGAGAAACAAAGGTTTTGTCGAGAAATAAAGGTTTTGCCCAAAAATCAAAAAACATTTGTGGGAAAAATATAAGTTTTTTTTCAAAAAAAAGGTTAGTTAAGAAAAAATAGAGATTTTGTTGAAATATAAAAATTAATAAAAAAACAATAAAAGTTTACTTTAGAGAAAAACATTTTAGCCAAGTAAGGCCAAGATGTAAGTGAGTAAGGTAGATAGGTGGGAGGGTAGTATGGAGGTCATGGTTGAGAAAAAAATGATCCAATAAAATAAGGGTCAAAATTCAACAACCCAAAAAAGTTTATTGTGATACAATGTTGGTTAATTCAAGGTGAAGAGCTAGATGAATAAACACAACATCATCCTATGGATATAATAATAATTGGTGTAGTAGTGGGTGCTGGTTCAAGTTGGCCCTAAAGAAGGTTATGCTAGCCCAATTTATTGCATTAGATATATACTTTGCCTAATTTTCTCATGAAGTCATTCAAGAGGGACCAATTATTAGTGGATACTAATGTAGTTATATAGTTGACCCAAGTGTGAACTTGTTACTCATCTAATTTTTCTTCTAAAACAAGTTTTGTTATTTGATAAAACTTTCAATGACAAAAATTACTCAAACACCTAAGGTCTTAAAAAAAATCACCTTCACTCAATCCTACTCACTAAGGGCTTTCCAGGAATACCAAAAGTGCACCCACATTTTCCTATTATTTTTAGTTTTTTGATTTGAATGAATTTTGAGCAAAAATTTGTTCAATATTCAATAACTTCTCCATTTTACATCAAAACATTATGAAATCAACTCAATGCATCCTTACTCATTGAGAGCCTTCCAATGATATCAAAAGGGTAATAACAGATGTGATTTGAAAAATCTCGATGCAGCAGACAAACAAAACAAACAAATTATCTTCCTTCATAGATAGATAACAAAGGTGATAAAATATCAATCTAGTCATTTTTGCCTAGAGAGGGAGGCTCTTAAAGCTGAAACACAAAATGAATGGGGAAGTGGCATGTCAAGCCAAGAAAATAAGATTATTTTACACCCCATGCTTTAAGCCACGGAATATATCCCATCCCACTAAATGAGATAGCATCTCTTTTCCTCCATTTGCAAGTTGTGATATAGACTTTTATTCTTTCCTATCCAATATTTTATATGTTAGTCTTCCCCATAAGAAAGAAAAGAAAATGTGTGTGTTCTGCAAACTATGGCTTCAGAAGTTGCCGTAAGTTGCTTTTGGAAGTGTTGAAATATATGTCATATAATTAAAGCCAACTTTACACAGCAGTCAAGGGCTCAAATAAAAAACATTTCTTTTAATCTACCACATCGTGGCCCTGAATTGGCCACAAGTCAAATAAAGATACCTATCAACTTGGAAGGCCAATTTGCAACCCTTGAGGTCAATGTTGTTACAATAAAATATATATTTTTTATAAAATTCACATGTAGGGTATAAGTAAACCTAAACCAAACCCTATATCTTCTCTTTCTTCATATCATCTCCCTTTATTTTCCTTTCTTCTTGTTGAGTTTGTGAATGATGGAGGGGGTTTTTATTTTTTCTACTTGAAATATGGTCATGAAAAACACAAGAGTTACAGGAATCTTATGTCTGGCCATCTATGGTGGTTTGACTTTTAGGATTTCAGAGAAGCTAAGATGAGCGAAAGAACGATCCCAAGAAAGAAAGAATGAAAGCACAGTATGAAAGGTTGAAGCCTCAGTTCCTACTTACTGGCTTTACATGTGAACTCATTTACCTGAATCAAATAATATGTTATTAATAACTTGGTCCAAACAACCGACCGAAAAGTCCTAAAATTTTCCATCATTATTAGCCTCAAGATTTTTTGACCTGACTCCTAGTTTAAAGCAGGCCTAAATCCCAGCATTGATCCAAGCATTGAAATACTTTTGAAAAGGCTTGGCCTTTAACAAGTATTACCAAAACAATTGTACCAAGGGCAACTTCAACACATGTCGATCAAATAATTAATCAATTTTGTCAATTCGATGTCAAAAAGAATATTCCAAAAGTTTTTTCATTTTCGTTCACAAAACTTAAATTTTTGAAACAAAATAGTTTTTAAAAAAATATCAACATTCCTTTGAATAATATAATTACTATTTAACCTACCAAAATATTATGCTAAATCAAGAAGGGTGAAAAGAGTTCCTAGATATGGAAAACAGACTGTAGTTTGGTTAGCACTAGACAAATCTACACATTAACTAAAGGAGGGCCATAGAAAAAGCAAACTCTTCATAGACCTAACATCCTATATAAAAAATGGAGAAAATAGAATAAACCAATCAATAGCCTTAAAAGTAGATTTGAAGTATTCTTATAATAACATATGTAATACAATGTGAGTGGGTTCCAAAAGAATATGGTAACAATGTTTTCCAAAGTAATTAGTGTAATGAAAAATATATATTGCCTAAGCAAATATATTTCATAGTTGGTCACCATAATTCTAAAGTGCAAAGCCCTGTGCACTTTGGGAGCGTCCCTGCAAAAAACCTATCCTAAGAAAGAGGATCAGGAATTTGGAAGTTTTTTGTAATCTTCTTCCTGTTCCCTTATTTTCTTAGGTTATGAAGACTGATCATGATGAACAAGTAATTTGTCACTATCTCCATAACTTTGGTCCTTCCCAAATCCATACTCAGGAAGGAGCAAAGTAGCCATTGATTCTATTGCATCACTTAATTTGCATTTTCTGCTTTGTGTTTTCTCAGAATTGCAGAGGACAGCATTGTCAGGGCAATATAGGATGGTCTTAATCTGTGTGAAGAAAAAAATTGTGATCAATGAGATTGTTCAAACTGGCGCCTTAAATTGTTTTGAAGGGTTGCCATAGTGAACTAACACTTACATGTTGGATGCCTTAACCATGTGGCCTATGCAAAAGAACACACAAAGTGAAAAGAGTTTTACCCAAAATTTTGAGCTTATGATTACTTCTCTAATTTTACCGAGGGGTGCACAAACCTCAACATTTCTATATGCATTTTCAACCTTCCAACCTCCTCGTCATACTAAGAAGCATGGTTATGGCACATTACTTGTGTTGTTTGTTATACAATAAATGTTTGGGAATGTTACAGGGAGTGATTTTAGAGAATGAAAACAAGCTTTATTCTTCCTCTTTCTCGTGATACAGGTGGAGTGTTTCAACAAGCAATTGTTAGGTTGATTATGCTGAAATAACCTAGCTTTAACGAATTGCAAGGATCTTAAAGTCTAGTCTTTAGATATCTTGTTTGATAAATCTCCTAATTGTTTTGGGTTGCTATCTTTATTTTTGAGCTTTGGAAATGTCATAGTGAAAGATGGGAGCTCTGAGATTCAAAAGGGGTTGAATACTTGACTTTTGTCCACATAGTGCACTGTTGGGTTGTTTCATTTGGCCCTTAAAAAGATAGGAAATTTTGGGCTATTGCCCATTTTTCCAGAGCTCTTGATCATTGGCCTCTTTTTGGATGGGTTATCGATAACTTTGGTGCTTCCCAAATTCATACTCATGAAGGAGCAAAGTAGCCATTGATTCTATTGCACCACTTAGTCCTCATTTTTTACTTTGTGTTTTCTAAGAATTGTAAAGGATTACATTGTGAAGATAATATAAGATGGCTGTAATTTGTCACTACTAGGAAATGCATCCTAGTTCACTTTGGGTTTCATTAAATTTTGAGTGAATTTGAATAATTTTACTTAATGAAATTGTTTAACCCCAGAATGAACAAGGATTAGTTGCTACAGACAATGACATGTTTCATTAGTACTTAGTGAAACAAGGTTACTCTAAAGTTGAATATAAATTTAACAAACTATTCACTTGCTAGTTATTTAACTAACCAACATGGAAATCAATTAAAATTTAATTATATAATATATAATATTATTGATAATTTCATGATTTTTCAAACCTATTATTTATTGACATATGTCACTACCTATGTTAGATTAAAAACATAGGAAAGTAGGTAGGTTGACCACGTAATCAACCTAGGCACCTATTTTAAGAATTTGACAAAAAAATATTTGATCAACATATCATTGTTCACCACACACAACACCACCCATGAGGTTTGATCCTTTGACCTTTGGAATGGAGTCAAACATCTTTACCATTAAACCACCCCACTTGTTGTGATAATGTAATACATTACATTCTATTTATCAAATATTTCATTTTAAACATTACAAAAACATAAAATTTGAAAATTCATATCTTATTGAGATTTTGTTCAAATGTAATGATTTGAATTTACTTTTTTTTTAATTCAATAATGTACATAATTACATTTATTTCCTTTTGAAAATTGAAAATTATTTGAACAAAAACAAGTTGAATATCATTACTCAATAACATTTCAATGACCATTCTTTTGAAAAAAAAAGTTTAATAAATGGATTATTTTTTTGTTGATATAAAAATACTACCTATGTTAATTACTTTCAATTATTATATGACTATTTTCATTAATTTAAATTATTTCACCCTACATTATTTACGGCTATTTATGGTTATTTTCAATTACTTTTGGTTTTTTTTGCTATTTCACCCTAGACTACTTTTGGTTATTCAAAATTACTTTTGGCTATTTTAGCTTATTTGACCTTCAGTTATCTGTAATTATTATAAGTTTTTTTTACTATTGTAAATTATTTCAGTTTAGGTTACTTGTAGCTATTATAAGTTACTTTTGACTATTGAAGGATATTTGACCTTATATTATTATTGGCAATTTTAAATTATTATAAGCTATTTCACCTTAAGTTAATTTTGTCTATTATAAATTATTTCACCCTAGATTATTTTTGGTAATCTTAAACAATTCTAATATATGGTTATTGGTTGTTTTTTTATTAATGTTATTAGTGGTTATTAATAGCTATTGGTACCTATTCTATTTGTGGCTATTAATATTTTTTAGTGTTTATTGGTGGTTATTCTAATAATTATCTATTGGTGGTTATTTTATTAATAACCATTAGTAATTATTCTATTCGTGGCTATTTTATTTATGGTTATTTTATTAATGGCTATTAGTTGTTATTCATTAATGACTATTGGTGGTTATTTTATTAATGACTATTAGTGGCTATTCTATTAATGTTTATAGCTGGATATTCTATTGGTGGATAATGGTGCTTATTAATGCTTATTATATTAATGACACATGTATGCTACTTTTAGATTCATTCATTCATTCTACGAAACTTAAGTAAGTAAGTAAGTAGTGGAATGATTTATTCCAAAACCCCAAGAGTAATAGAGGTATTCAAAGAATTGTTTCTTGAAACTTGATAAACCATTCACTACTGGTGGCTATTATATTGGTGGATATTGGTGATTATTAATTGGTATTATATTGGTGGCTATCTTATTAATGACTATTAATGATTATTTTGTTGTAAGCCATTGGTGGTTATTGATGGTTATTTTATTAATGGTTGCTATTTTATAAGTTATTGTTGATTATTATATGTTATATTACAACTATTGGTGATTATGTATTATAAATTATTTTTTGATATTCTATGTTATAATATCATAAGTTATTGGTAATTATTATATTGTAAGGTATTTAAAATGAATTTTCATAGGTTATTATTTTCTATTCTAGGTTATTTTACTTTAGGTCATTATATTTTGTTTTAGATTATTTTAAATTATTATACTTAGGATAAAATAATGCAAGGTATAACCTAAAATTACTTGAATAATTTAATTTATAACAACTTAAAAGCTTATAATAAAATAATTAAGATACCTTAAAATAAAATAACATATAATAATTTAGGGTACAATAAATTATAACAGTCTATAATAACATAAAATATAAGTTAAAATAAGTAAAGTAGCATAAATAGAATGTTTAAAAAAACATAAAAATAAACCTATTTATTAAAATAAATTGTAATAGTGAATTATGTTAACTAGTAATGAAACATGATGTTTACATAGTGATATTATAGTGAAATAAATTTCATCAAGGTGAAATCAGTAAAATGCAATGAAATCAATTCATTTTTAATGTCCCATAATGATTTAAGTTAATAAATTACACCTCACTTTGGTAGTAGTGTGTGTGAAAAAAAAATTGTGATCCATGAGATTGTTTGAACTGGTGCCTTAAATTGTTTTGAAAGATTGCCATAACGAACTCACACTTAAATGTTGCCTGCCTTATCCATGTGGCCTATGCAAAAGAATACACAAATTGCAAGGAATTTTTACCAAGAATTTTGACCTTTTGATTCTATTGAGGGGTGCATAAACCCCAACATTTCTATATACATTTTTAACTTTCCAACCTCCTCATACTAAGAAACAAGGTCATAACACATCACTTGGGTTGTTTGTTATATTTAAATGTTTGAAAACGTTATAGGGAGTGATTTTCGAGAATGAAAACAAGTTTTATTCTTCTTTCTTGTGATACTTGCAGAGTGTTTCAACAAGCAATTGCTAGTTAGGTTGATTATGCTGAAATAGCCTAGCTTTAGCAGACCACAGGGATCTTGGACTCTAATCTTTAGATATTTTGTTTGATAAATCGCCTTATTGTTTTGGGTTGCTGTCTTATGTTTTGAGCTTTGGAAATGTCCTAGTGCTGGAAATTTTGACTAAGGGATGGGAGCTCTGAGATTCAAAAGGGATGGACGATACTTGACTTTTCTCCACATAGTGCACTGCTGGTTTGTTTCACTTGGCCCTTAAAAAGGCAGGATATTTTGGGCTATTGCCCATTTTCCAGAGCTCTTCATTGCTGGGGTCTCTTTGGATGGGTGCTTCAAAGAAACCCCAGCCATGAGGTTCAAGTGAATTAGGTTCATCTGGCAATAAGCTGTAATTTTGATCTTAGTTTTAAATTGGGAGTTAGAAATCTGAATGGTGGCCCAGCTTTAGATGCAGCACCCATGGGTGGCCACCACCCTGAAGGGGTTAAACTAAAGTCCTTGTGAAGGGCTGCGACAAGTTTCCTAACCTGATTGGATGTTTTTTCTAAATGCAACAGCCAACCAGCACCTGATTGCTGTGCAATGCACCTCATAGCAAAGTGGGTGAAACCTCATATTGCCATTAAGCTGGTGCAATGTGTAGTAAGAAGTGTTAAGAATGCAAGGACCAAGAGTCTCTTTTCCTGGTATTCACTCTAACCCAGCTTCACACTCACTTTCCCAGTCCCTAGTTCTCACCCTGATAACAGCCGGATTGACTGTTAATCAACCAATGGCGAGCTAATTGGTAGTGGTTTGCTGTCAGGGCTGTCCACTTGGTAATTTGGGGAACATAGTTTTGATGATCACTCGTTAATGCAGCTGCACTGGCTATTCTGGCCAGGACATTAGTGAGCGATCACTAAAACTATGTTTGCTGCATTTCCTAACAATGTCCAGTGTGCACGTAAAGGACTTTATAAGTGAAGCATTCTAAAATCAAAGAATTACAGCATCATGTAATGTGGTCTGCTCACACTGAATGCTGTGAAACTGTTCCCATTAACTCAACCAAAGTATAATAGTTTCACCTCTGTTATTTTTCTGGTGAAATGTCACCATTTTTTGACAAAGAAATTGGGAAAATCTTGTTTTTCTTGTGTAAGTTTGACTAAATCTGCTATTTTTTGTTAAATTTGGCAAAAAATTTGATAACAAGAAAATTAAAAAAAGCACCCTGTTTCACTGGTATTAACTCAAGTGAAATTGTACACTTGTTTATCCAAATCCAAGGATATTTAAACCACCAGAGTGAACCAACTGCCACTTGTGCAGCATCCATTGGAAGCCTATGATGGCCATGTTGTGGCTAAACCCCAAACAAGTTGACATCAGGTCATCTTCAGAAGTAGCCAGAAACATAGAAGGCTAATGTTTCTACTATGTTTTTTCTCAATTGCCAGATTTGGCTGACTTGTTTTATGGATTATGGCGATTTCAGCTATATCACAAATTTACTGAAAATAAAGAACCTGATACCCACCCTAAATCTAGGAACTACAGCATCATGTAGTGTTGTCTCTTGAAATAATGCTAAGAAAGCTTTTTCATAAACTCAACTAAAACAAAACAAAAATAAAATAAAATCACTGGTACTTACTGAAGTCAAGCTGGAGTATCCAATCAAATCACAGACAGATATATAAACGGCTGGAATGAACCAACTGTCACTAATGCAACATCCATCGGAAGCCTGTGGGAAGTCAAGTTTCTTTCAACAATTTTTGTTTGCAGCCAGAGTGGTGATCATCCTTCCCAAGTTGTAACAAAAATTCTGATCATCTCTAGAAGATTTAGCCAATTCTGGCTATAAACCACACATGAATTACAATTCTTTCATGATCCTTTTATATTCTCGGCTATATACTGAAAACCAAATATAGAAATCTGGTGAGTTTTATTATTATTTCTTCACTTTTAGTTTTAGAAAACCTTAAAAATTACTTCATCTTCAAAAAAAATTATTTTCTAAATTCACTTTTTGCAGAAATTTCACCAGTAAGAAAAAGGCCAGTCAGGACTATTTTGTGGATGAATACCAATTGAATTGACATTGGGTTCCACCTTGATAACCTATCTAATACAGGATAAATCCTGGAGGTGGGTAGAGACGTAGCATAATAAGTGACTACTAGGTAAGTAGATCCATGTAGATGCTGAGTATGTAGGTGCGGCTACTGGGTTCTCAGTAGCAAATTTACATCTTACCAGTATACAAGTCATGTACCCAAAGAGTACACTCTGTTCACCAAAGATCTCATCTTCACATTTCCGTCTGTTGACAACTCGTGGTGATTTGTATAACTACACAATGGTGTGCACCCTTTCTGGTTTTTATATTCTCAAGCACTCATTCCTTGAGTTCAATTTGTGGCTCAAAATGCAACTATGCAGGTTCTTAGCAGCATGAAGGATGAGCAGACATTTTCAACACTTTCAGTCATGAACTCAAAACTAATCAAACAAACTAAATGATCATCTCAAATTGGTTTTGGTTGTGGAACATATTTGGAGGACAACTTTGGTAATTTTGTATTTTGCCTTAGGATGTAGCTTAGGACAATTGGCAGAAGACAAAGAAAAGCTTCAAAGCTTACTTATTGTTTGCCTCTTAAATTAATAGCTTGGCTACAGGGCACTATTTTGTATGATGACATTCTTGCTCAGCAACACCACATGGTTATATGACAAATGAACACAATCTAATATAGTACCATGGCAAGTACAACATTTCATTGTCAAATAATAATTTCATTTGGAAGATTGTGTGTCATTATTTTCATTCACAAACTGTTCTTTGAAATTTTATTTCTTTTGAAAATTCCAACACTTGTAAAAACAATACAATTAGTGTTGAAGCTGCCAAGGTACTTCTGGACAGCATGTAGTCTTTTCCTGATTTTATATTGGTAGCAGGCCTCATCCACACACAATTCAGCTCTTTGTTCAGCTACCTTCTTATCAGGCTTTACTTTGACTTACAATTGATTTGGGCTTCAAAGATAGTTTTTTATCTTTGTTCAAAGATGTTACTATCAAATTTTACTCTAAATTATACCTTTACTGCTGAATCATCCTCCTCCTCCCTTCCAGTACTGTCATGAGTCTTCACCTAGTATATCCTGTTGTTTTTCCTCTACTTTGGGTGTATGTTTTTGCTTCTTTATTTCTACTGCAATCATTGTACAAGAACTCTATAGCAAGACCATGTCAGAGAGATTTTTTTTTACCAAGTTCTGATGTGATTGGAAGTTCATTTGCCAGGAACTACTGAGGATGTTTGTTATTTGCCCATGTAATGAAAAAGTGTGTTGTAAATGTCACCACCCACTGCTAAAAGAATGGCTTTGTCACTAAGTTTCCTTCAATGAGAAAAATTACAGACAGCCAGTTAACATCAAGTCCACCAAAACTCTGCTAAAGTGAAACTTTCAGACCTACCCAGATGTGCAGAATTTGTCTTTGCTTAGGTATACTATATAGCCACTCACTGAAAATCTGAAGTCATCCCAAAAAAACACTCTTACTGAGTATCATGTTGAAAGACTAGCCACCATCTCTTTGCTTCAAAGGAAAGGGAGTAAAATATGTAACTTTTCATGATTTAATCATCTCATGGTCCTACTCAATTCTAAATTTTGCTGATTACTAGAGTTACAGGCACCATTGAATGTGTGCTTAAAATGGAACTATAGAATTAAATAATTACCATGTAATGAGTTATCACAAAAACAATTCATTCCTTGCTACCAATCTGGGCATCAGAAAAATTTGTTCTACAGTTTTAGAGTACATAATTTGAAGAACAAAAAATATTGTATTCTTGAAACAATTCATTACTGGTCTTTTGACAACACATTGAACATTGCTAATAAGAGAGACAATAATATCCTCATTCAAGCAGTAACAAGCATGTGTACTATGCTTCCTGACATTTTAGATTTTCCTTATAAAGCACACCCAAATGGGCTTTGGCATCTTTTGAAGAGGTCTCCAACTTGAACCTGAAAATGTATCCATATGCAACCATTGAGTCTACAATCAGATTTTGAAAACATCTCAGGAAATAAATCTCACCTCACAAATCAATGTGCATGGCTGATCGCATGTTGGCTCTGCCATTTTTAGCAGGTTTTCAACAAAATCATGAGAGATGATGATCCCTAAACCCAAATTTCCACCCCAAATCTTATAAACCAGCACAGCCAATAGGCTTTGGGATCTTTTGATGAGGTCTCCAACTGGAAGCTTCATACATACATAGTACATAACCATTGAGTCTACAATCAGATTTTGAAATCAGTGCTGGAAATCAATCTCCCTGCACAAATCAAATCTGCATAAACAAATGGCTGATCACATATTGGCTCTGACATTTACAACAGCTTTTAAACAAAATCATGAGATATGATGAACCCTAAACCCAAATTTGCACCCCAAATCTTACATGGATGTGAGATCTCTCCCACTGGCCAGGGCCAACAAAAACTTTGGAG
>Ga0116228_10004190_pt1 | contig 12754 bp, 9 predicted proteins | sample S1TSphfallax_2_FD_89694 | JGI IMG/M metagenome (GOLD analysis project Ga0116228, IMG submission 89694) | Host-associated microbial communities from peat moss isolated from Minnesota, USA - S1T2_Fc - Sphagnum fallax MG | ecosystem: Host-associated > Plants > Peat moss > Unclassified | place: USA... | reverse complement strand
GTTTTGTTACTTTGAAGCTTGAGAACACTATGTCAAAACAGGTTGAATTCTGTTTGTTCTGGGCATGCATATTCCAATGTGCTCTCCATATCAATTCTTAGGCTCTCTTTCCAGTAGGCTACTGTGATCACATCAGCCTAATGGGAAGCCATTGTTACAGGGCCTTTTTTCTCGATGCAAGGACAGTTGCTTTCCATTGGAAAGCAACCAACTGCAATGAAAAAATGTAATTAGTCATGTTAGAAACTCTAGAAACACATGTTCTCATACTAAATATTTGTGCTCAAGCAGTCTTGGAACGCATCTGCATTCAGAGGTCAAAGATGCTCATTCAATGCAGTTCTTCTAGTCATACCACAAGAACAGAGTGGTGCAAAGATGTGTGGGTCTAAACTTGTTTGAATTTGGCTTACCAGTTTGATCCACAAGGCAACACTGTTTCTCAATGATTATCATATTGAAAGATCCAGAAGAACATGTTCCAATGTCACAACACTAATAATAGTTGGGCAGTGTTGAAATGCTTTGATGCCCATTTCTTCATCCTCTCAGTAATTCTCGTAGTCTGCAGGTAGCCTTAATTCATGCATGCTGAAACCTGACCTCCATCTGCTATGGGTGAATTTTCTCAATTTGATTGTTGTAGTACATTTCAATATTCTAGAGCTACCACTTGAGATGATCAATAAATTTTGTTCTCTGTAAGAAAATTCTGGTTAGGTCGTGAGTGGACCCAATGATCTGGTTTAATTTCTCTCAATATTGATTTGACCACTTTGGCACAATTTTTTTTCTCACAAAAACTCTTTTGTAGGAATTTGGTGGGGTTTTTTTCCTTTTTGTATCTCTTTAATAAAGAGATAGAATTGAAGTAGAATAGAACAAGCTATTGATAGTAACATAAATAAAGGCTACGTCCGTCTATGACGGAGCTCGGGTCCGTCACAAACGGACGACCATGCCCGCTGTGGGGGTGTCGGGCCGGGTCCATCATAGAAGGCCGACCGGGCCCGGCCCGGCACCCCCACGATTGTGACGGAGCCCGGCATAAAAGAGTTGTGTGTGTTTGGCAAGGGAGGGCGGCGTTGGTGGGGGCGGAAGTTTCAGGAGTGAGTAGTGTAAGTTACATTGAATCAAAAGATGAAGGGATGGGTTGGAAGGATTCTCAAAGTCGATCATTATTAAAATTAATTTGCCTTGAATCAAGGGACAAAATAATTGAAGCCTTACCCAAATTCCTCGAAATTGGAATGTTATTGCAAAAAGTGACAACTTGGATCAATGTGAATTTAACATTGTTGTATGGATTGCAATTGGAAAAAAATGCCTTCACTTTGAAGTTCAAGGGTAATTTTAAAAGCACCATCATGATTTGGAACTTCAACCATTTGAAACACCTAAAACCCAAAACTTTTGAAGGTCCCAAAAACCTTAGCACCTTCCAAGTTCCAAGCACCCATAACCTCCAACTTCTTGGATCCCAAGTTCCAATCATTATGACCCAACATCAGAAATTGTCAAAATTCCCAAGAACCTTAACACCTTCCAAGTTCCAAGCACCTGTGACCCAACATTGAGACACCCAAAATCAAGAACCTAAAAACTAACACCCCATGTTTAGAAACAAAGGCTACAAATCTATAGAACTCGTACAAAATGCAAACACCCAAGAGTTTGAAATGCAACATGCCCATGTTATAAAATCACGAATGCAATACATTTCATTGCAACAATGCAAAGTTACTTGAAACAACACTCTTAATAGCTATTGCCTAGATTATGCAATTAGTTGTTATTTAGGACTTACACAATGTAGCTAAATGCCATGGAATACAAAGTGAATTGTAAACTTTTAGCATTGAGTCACAAATTCCAAATCTTGATCAAAACTCCAATGATTATGCATAAGTTGTGACTCAATGGCTACAAGCCAAAATGTAAAACAACATGGCTGCAAGCCACCCAGAATTCATATTAAAATTGCATCATTGCATGCACCATTACCAATAGCCATCAAATTTGGATATAATTATTGGTAACCTAACTTATAAAATCATCACAAGAAATGTATTAAGTTGGTAAGCTATTAAACAATGAACAATAATAATAAAAACATTTGAAATGTTTCAAAACATTCCAAAATTGTGTTTGATATGCAAGATTTGTGATTTTTGTTTGATTTTTTGTTTTGTTGATAACGCAAGATTTTATTGTTGTGTTTTTATAAAAAAAAGGTTTTATTACACACACAAATTATTGACATGGGAGTTTTTTGAAAAAATGTTAATTAAAGGTTTTAATTCTTTTAGGAGTTCTTACATTAAAACACTTATCAAACTAACAAATGGGTTATAAGATTTTTCCATGTGGTTGTCACAAAATTTGAATAACTATTTTTTCATTATATTGAAATTATAATTTATAAAACAATAAATACTGATTTGGTATGTACCTTAACCTATTACAAATCATAAGATACCCACTATGGACCATAATGTATAATACATATTAGTGACATAGTTTATGAGGTTATTTAATCATGTTTGTTATAACTTGGTTGTATTTTGTTCTCCAATCCTTTTCTTTACAAGAATGTATTTTTTCCTTAGTGGGTTTGGGACGATGTTTTTGTGTTTTGATTTGGATTTAATCAATTTGTAAGAATGTTTTGATTTCTTGTGGGTTTGGCAAACCTTTTTTTTTATCTTGATTTTTTTTATAAAATGTGGGTATTTAAGGTGCATGGGTGAAAGTTGCAGGTATGTGGGTGTGAAGTTTTGGCACACATTTTTAGAAAATCTAACATGGATCCTCATTTAGATGACCCACTACCAATTATATGTCACCTTGGTAAATGACATGGTGTTGAAATTGGATTAATGTTACATAGATGTGTGGCACTTGTTGGCAAAATGGAAACATTGCATTTCATTTGGGAATGTGACATAAGCACATGGGAACATGACACATGCATATGGAACCATGATAGTAAGCATGTGAAAAGAAATCAAAAGCATGTGAAAACATGATGGCATCATATGGGCATGCAATATCAATCAAATGGGAACAAGGCATGATCATATATTTCTTTTGTGTGGTCACCAATGGACACAATGTTCTATAGATGCAAAGTTTAGGGGCAACCAATAGCAACCCCTTTAAACAAATGTCCTACATGTGTGATGTTCTTGCTCAATTTAAACACCCATTATTTCCAAAGCAAGCAAATGATGAAGTGGAGTTGCATTTCAAAGTACAAACCTCTAACAATTTGATGCACTTTACCAATATGTGTTCCAATTTAACATGTATTTCACTAGATTTTGAATGAACTTGGACAATCTTACCATGGCAAAAATGACCAACCCCCTAATGAATAGGGATCAATTGCTATGGACAAGTAAATTCACTAATATTTAATCAAATTCATTAATAATTAATTCACTAGCAATTAATTCATTACATTGATCTCCTAATTAACAGCTAGGTTAAGCCATGTGGCTAAGGCTAAACATTTGACCAACATAGGTTAAAAATTTAAGCTAGGTGTCTACCCATTTAGCCTAGGCACCTAAGAACATGGATAAGCAAACACCTAAAAACTTAGGTTAATTTATCCCATCAACTTAGGGTGCAAGTCATGTGAAGGTTTAAATCCTTCACCTCCATGGTAAGGAACAATTTTTTACCCATTGGACCATTTATAAAATAAGTGAAATTATTTGTCATCACATATTATTATGCACATTTTTTTCCTAACCTATGTGTAGGCTACCATAGGTTAGATTCCCACACTAATCTTAAGTTATTCTTAGGTTAATGTAGGGTATTATTGATTATTCCTAAACTATTACATGTTAACGTAGGTTAGTTTAAAACTACTATAGGCTAAGATTTGTACTTAGTCCTAAGCCATTTTACGATGTTTTATATTAAGATATTTTAAATTATTCCACCATTTGTTATTCTTAATTATTCCACCTTTGGTTATTCTACTTTATTATATTGTAGACTATTATAAGTTATTGTACCTCAAGCTATTATAGGTTATTCCATTATGGGCTATTATTGGTTATATTCAATTATTATAAATAATTCCACTCTAGGTGATTTTAAATTATTACACCCTAGTTTATTTTATATTATTTCACCCCATGTTATTCTAAGTTATTTTTTGTTATTCTAAACTAGATCATTATAGGTTATTTTAAATTATTTCACCCCAGATTATTTGATGTTATTTTCAGCTATTTCAAACTAAACCATTACAATTTATTATAAATTATTTCACCTTATGTTATTTTAGTTATTTACCTTAATCTTTTATTTGTTATTTTAGGTTATTCCACCTTAGATTGTTTTTTTATTAATCCACTTTGAACTGTTTTAGGTTATTTTAAGAAATTATTTATTATTTTATGTTATTCCACCTTATGTTATTATAGACTATTCTATCCTAGCTTATTTTTTATTATTTTAAGTTATTCCACTTTAAACTATTTAAGCTATTACACCTTATGTTATTTAAGTTATTTCACCTTAGGTTATTTAGATTATTCCATCTTAAGATATTTAAGGTATTTTACTTTGGGTTATTATTAGTTTTTATATTATATTATTTTCATCATCTTTTTATTTCACCTTATGTTATTTTAGGTTATGTTACCTTAGGTTTTTTTTAGTTAATTTAGGCTATTTAACCTTAGGTTATTATCAATTATTACACCTTCTCTTATTATAAATTATTATAGCTTATGTTATTTTTAACTATTCTAAGTTATTTGAAGTTATTGTATATTTTTGTTATTCTAAAATATTCCACTTTAGATTATTTTAGGTTATTTCATTCTACGCTATTATAAATTCTTATAAAATATTTTACCTTAGGTTCTTATTGGTTATTTTAGGCTATTCCACTCTAGGTTATCATATGATTATAACCTGGATTAACCTATGATAAGATAACCTATAATGGTTTGGAATAACTTATAATAAATAACCACAAATATTGTTTTAGGGTTACATAACCTATAAATATAATATAATAGAATATTTAAAAATAAGCTGGAATAATCAAGAATAACCTATGATACCCTAATGTGGAATATATTAGAATAATCAATAAAAACTCATAATAACTAGCCTAAAATGACATAAAATAACTTATAGAGGTTCAACTTAAAATAATTGAAAACAAATTAGGTGGAATAACTTAGAATAATGAAAAACAAATCTACTTTGGAATAGTTTAGGGTGTAAGCATGGTCAAATAGACAAAAAATGTTACTTGTAACAAAAAATTACAAGTAGTCACAATTTTTTTTTGATGCATTGAAAGTAGGAATATTATTTTATTTGATGATTAATATGAAAATAAAATTTCACTTTAATATTATAACTTTGAAAAATGAACATTTTCATGTAGATTTAAGTAGATTTTACAAAATTGCATCTACTTACAGGTAATGTCCTAACTTACAAAATGGGTTACAAATAAATGAAATATTGAATGTATTCTACTTTCAAATCATGAAAGCCTTAAACAATACTTGTGTACTATAAAATGATGCATGTTATAATCATATACATACAACTTTAGTGCAAAAGTAGGTTTGAATACCAAATTGACCCAATTAGGTTCAAGTTTACTTCTCATCTTATTTATGATACCAAAGTTTTTCAAAACAAATATTCAATTAACCATAAACTAAATAGAGGGCCCTGTTTTTTCATATTTCTACTTACACAAGTTTTTAATTTATTTTCATGTGTTTATATCAAAAAAATTGTCATTTAAAAAACTACATTTTGGCTAGATTACTTTCTTTTGTCTACTTGACGATGCCTACACCCTTTAGGGTGAATAACCAAGAACAATCAATAATATTATAAAATAGAATTCAAAAGAGCTCAAAGTAAAATAACCTATAAAAGTTTAGGATATAATAACCTAAGGTATTTAAAACAACAACACAAAATAAACCTATTTAACTATAATAAATTACTTCAACTAATAACGAATTATGTGAACTCGTAATGAAGCATGGTGATTACATCATAATCCTATAGGGAAATAACTTTAGGCAAGGTGAAGTGATGATGGTGAGGTGAACATATTTCATTTTAAAGGTCATATAATGATTTAAGCTAGTAAATTACACCTCACTTTTGAAGTAGTGATGTTTGAGATGTAATAATGGGGTTTTCCTTTGTAGATTGCCAATGATGTATGTGATTAAATCTATCCCAAGATAATTATAACCCAAAGGAAAATTGTGATTACAATGCTTACAATTCCAATTCAAATTTCTTTGTAGAAACTACATATTTGAAATTTTTAATTTTGTGAATATCTTCCTCAAGTTCATGATGATGTTGATGTTAATTATAATGATATAACTTGTAATTATTGGATGAAAGTGAATTCATTTTTATGTGATTTTGTTTCAAATTCAACTGCACAATTTCTAAATATATTATCTATGCATATTCATGATAATGTCAAGATCATTTTGGAGAACAAGGAAAAAAAAAACAAAAAAATGTTTAAGAAGATATGAAAATTGGTGGAAAAGTGATGCACCCTAAGTTTGTCAAGTGGTATCAAAGTAAAAAACTAACTAGTTTTCAATTTTGTAATATAATGCAAACCTAAAACATGTTATTTAATTCCTAAAAAGATTGGATGTGAACTTTATGATGGGACTAAAACAAGTTCACAAATGTTGAATTAAAAGTGAAGCCAATCTACACAACAAAGAAAAAAGGCAAGTAATGCAATTTGAAACCAAAATAATGCATGGATGAGGCACACTCAATAAACTCTCACAAAATTTACCAAAACCTAAACATGAAAAGATTCATCAATTTTTTTTTGTATAGTATATTTTGTGATTGGCAAGATAGATTGTATCAAAGTAACAAAAATTCCCAAGACTTCAAAATGAAAGTTTCAAAAATTCCTCATTTTTGCAACTTATGAATTTCATAATAAACTTATTATTCCCACATATAAACTCCAATTGAAAAGCTTTCAATTTTTTAATTTATAAGCATGTAAAAGAAATTTTCAATGATAGATTGCGTGATCCAATCAAAGGTCTTTGACCACCTATTTCTTGGGTTTTAGTGGTCAAAAGTCAAATAGTTAATTCGATTCCTACTCATTATATTGGCCATAAAATTTGACCTTTAAATCTTTAAATGAAATATGGGAGTTCATTTTTAATATTTGTGCTTCAAGAGCTTTTCAATAATCTAAAAAAAACCCAATTTGGACAAGGTTTGTTATTTGCATTTTTGTTTATAATATTTGAAATATTTGCAAGACTCCAACTCCCAAAGGTGGAATTCATTTGGAAATGTTGATAGAATTCACTTTGTTGCATTCTTACACACTTGTGTGATTGTGCTTCAGTCCCATGACATTATTTTGACTCTCTTCATTTCTCATGCCTTAACTTTGGTCACAAGTCTAAGGCTAGAATCATGACATCATTCATTAAAACAACACTAAATAAACCACATTTTTGAATTCATCAAAAGTGTGATCACATAAATCACAAAAGTCCTATTTTCAAATCGATGCCAATATCAACAAACTTGTATTTATCATTGTGTAAAGTGATTAGGGGTTGTTGAACTCCAACTTGCATTTTCTTTTCACACTATGAATCACCAAGCTTTAAGAAATCCCACAAGATTGGGGGAAAAGGGGGAGAATAAACATTAAAAACAATGAATTGCAAAAGTAACATGAAGATGAAAAAAATCATAAGTTTAAACATGTTTGCAACTCCAACCAAATCTTGTGACAAAAATCCATAGACTCATCATGTTGGTGAAGATGTTGGCGATGAAAGAGTGTAAATATAAATTTAATTCATCAAATCAACCTTGAAAAAACATCAAATGGAATGTCCATATTGCTCATATGTCCTACAAGTTGCCTCCAAATATTTCAACCAAACATTTAAAGGTCATGTTTTTCCAACAATCTATGTATCAATTATACTTTGAAGCATTAGCGACTAAAGAAATCTTAGAGCAATTTGCTCTTGAAAAAGAGAGCTTGGACAAGAAGCAAAGAAATGGGATTGAAGGTCATGTTTTTTCAACAATCTATGTAACAATTATACTTTGAAACATTAGTGATTAAAGAAGTTTGAGAGTGATTTGCTCTTGAAAAAGAGAGCTAGGACAAGAAGCAAAGAAATGGGATTGAAGGTCATGTTTTCCCAACAATCTATGTATCAGTTATACTTTGAAGCATTAGCAACTAAAGAAATCTTAGAGCGATTTGCTCTTGAAAAAGAGAGCTTGGACAAGAAGCAAAGAAATGGGATTGAAGGTCATGGTTTTCCAACAATCTATGTATCAATTATACTTTGAAAACTTTAACGACTAAAGTGGTCTTAGAGTGATTTGCTCTTGGAAAAGAAGAGCTTGGACAAGAAGCAAAGAAATGGGAGAATCACAAGCATTTTGCAACAAAGAGACATTGACCCCAAAAAAAAAACTCTTCAATTCTGAAAGATTCCATATGAGAATCATCTTCTGAAATTGTCATCCAAAAAGGCAAGTGGAACCAAAGTTTTCTGACTTGTACAGGGATTTGAACCCTAGACCTTCTCACAGACACACAGAGTTGCTTCTTTGTGGGAAAAAGCAAAAAATGAACCGTGCGGCTGCCGCGTGATGCACCGCGCGGTAAGGGACGCAAGACGCCAGAAGGTATCTGGACTCTGGAAGAAGAAGAAGAAGACGACGACGAGGAACAAGCGAAGTGAGGAGGAGCAAAACATTGCGACGATCTTTTGCTTTTGTTTTGTGGCTGTAAAACAAGTTTTTCGACTGCTTTTGGGCTGTTTTCGCTGCTCATCTTGATGGGTGTATCCAGTGTTTGATCGATTTGAAGCACCCATCGACGTTTCCGGAGGCTTTTTGCCTTCTCCCCCTTTACAATCGCCATGTAAGTTGTCATGTCCGCTTCCTCTTCTTCTTCTTCTGCTACTTCTTCATGTTTCCTTTTTTCGCAAAATTACAAAAAAAAAGAAGGAGGGGGTGAATGGATAGAAGATTGTGTGTGTGAGTGCGCTTGTTCGTGTTGGTCTTTTTTTCTTTTTTTAGGGTTTTTTTGTCAGAAGAAGAGGAGACAGTCGAGCGTGTGACATATCTTCCGCATCTGTGTTTATTAAGAGTTTTTGTTTTTTGGTGCCGGACGAATGTGCAAGAAGAGAGATACCCATTTGTGTCCACAGTCCAGGATTTATATAGACCTAGAGATTGAGAGTGTTGGAGACACACACACACAGATAGAGACATAGAGACACAGAGACACAGAGAGTGAGAAAGATTTGTCTCCCACCCAGTTGCAGTGACGGGTGGTTGAGACACAGACCCTGGCAGGAGAACAAGTATGTACCATGTGGGGGGTGAGAACTGTTAAGCAGGGAAGAGAAGGGACCCTGGAAAGGAGCTGGGGTGATGACCAAGAGAGAGGGGGAGGGCAGAGGATGAAGGGGTTGTTGTTGGATTGGAATCTTGTGCAGGAGGGCATCAGTGAATCGGCCTCCAACACCTGATGTGAATAATGACAAGGAGTCAGAGCCGACACTTCAGGAGATCATAAATGTCAAGGTAAGAAGAGGATTGCTACAACAAACACCCACACCCAAAGGGAATTTGCTAAAAAAATTGTCGTTCAACAGACTATAATGTTATGTTTTGAACAAGAAAGATTTGGAACTTGCCATCATCATCTTGGATGCACACAATCATGTCTTCATCACAGAGGTGATGTTGAAGATTTTCGCCTTCTGTGACGGCATGAGATTGTCACAAATCCATGATGGTGTAAGCCATTTTCCAGTTGGTGACTAGGGAAAAAGAGCGAATCAACTTTCATGTAGTCTTTGGATCTCCTTTGGACATCATGGTAGCATGCAACAATGATCCACAGCGGTTTGATCCTATCTATACTGTGGTAATCAATTGCAGCTCTGGATACATGAGTAGACCTCCTAAGGGTTTACAAAAGACTGAGTCAAGTGTTTGTCACAACTTTCTTGGACTGTTTTCTCAGAGTTTTTTTGCAACTTTTGTTGTTCGCATGGAAAACTCTTTCTCTTCATTGAGGCTGTGTCTGTCTTTTGTTGCTTATGCCATGTTCACATGCTTTGGTGTTCCAGAGAGAATGAATACATGCACCCATCCTACCTGCTGCATCTTTTTTTTAGGAGACAGGAAAGTTTAGTTACAGTGCTCTTAATTCTCAGGATGGGTTATGTATTTATGGGCTTCAGTTGATAGAAAGTGGGGAGAAGGAGAGATTGAAAGAGTTGTTGCGTGAGCGTCTTATTGAATGTGGTTGGAGAGACGAGCTCAAGGCCCAATGCAGGTAAAATGGACAGGGACGTGTTTCCATGTCCCATCTTGTTCTAAAATCCTGTTATCTTCTTTCACTGTTTCTGCTCTTGTGCTTTCTATTGCTGTGTATAGAAAAGTGAAGCATTGTCAAGAGAGTATTTTTAAGGTGAGACACCCTTGTGGATGGGAAGGAATTAACACAAACAAGAGAAGAATCTTAAGTGTTTTTCTACCTCTCTTTTCTATGTTTTGGGAGTAGTAAAACCTGTAACTTATGTATGAAAGTCAAAATCTGCAATATACAGGAGGTGATATTCTAGTACAGACAAAAAAGCTTTAAAGCAAAATTTTCCTGTTATGTGTTAGAAGCTGAAAGATCTTGGGAAGAGGAGAGGGAAAAGACAACAATTAACAATATCGTCCGGAGGCTGCAATAATACAATTAGAAGCGAAAATGCATTGAAATAGGGATGGAATCAGAAGACAAAGGCAGCTTGAAAGTAAGCATTTTGTTGCAATAATATGTTTGCAGAAGGTAAATGGGGAGGGACTGGGTGACACAGGGCTTTCACAAGGAAGAAAGGACGGGCCAACATCACTGTTGATGACCTTGTCCGTACCATAACACCAAAAGGCAGAGGTATGCTCTCATTATGAGGAAAACCCACCTCTTATGTCTTATTCAGTTTTAGGTTACTTTGTTGAGTGGTCAATGGCAATGCTTTTTCTTGCTTTCATGAAGCAGAATGTCAAAACCATCCCTATTATTCTGAGGTGAGACCAGAATGATTGACTTGTTGGATGATTGTTTGCTTTGTAATGAACTGGTGCAGCTATGGTGCCGGATAATGTGAAGGCTGAACTGTTGCAGCGAATCCGAACATTTCTTCTCTCTGATGCCTTGTGGCCTTGATTATGGCCTGATCAAGGTTTGCACAATTTCGAAGTGCAGTTTGTTTGTGCCTGTCTTCTTAAACTGTTTGTGGCCCTTTGATTTGTTGTGTTTGTTCATGTATATTATCTTCATTGGGTATGCTTACATACATAGTGCACAGTTCTCATTCCCAGAAAGGAGCCTCTTGTGTACAGTGGATGCCGACAGAGACCATATTTTGAGGTTTCCATCCCAGTTTTTCTTGGGGGATGTTGATAAAAGACAATATTGTTTACAATGATGGGTTTTCATGCAGTCCATTTCTGTTGTTGACTTAACTGTTTAATAGTACCAGGCCAGATTTTTGCATGCAAGTGGCACTTCATGGGGGACACTGACAAAAATATGCTTGAAATGCATTGCTACAATCTAGTTATGTGTCTACCCTGAATCTATGGTAGGCTTTGTTTCCTTATGGTACACTACTAAAGGTTATATCTGAGGTGCACGAGGCCCCCCAACCAGTACCCTCCAGGAAGGCTTCTCTATGGCTTGCTGTAGATGCTTCTTGTAGAGGGGTGAACTAGAATGAAATGAAGCGTAGGCTCTCAAGCTTGTAGCAGCAAGAAATGAGGATACTATCCACTTTGTTTCATTGGCTACGCACCTCTTTGGCTGTTAGCTGACATCATGACTGAGTTTTCCTGTTGCTTCTGGAAATGCAATAGAAACTCAAGATGTGGTTTTTCCATATAACTGCTTGCCCTAAAGTCTGAGCACATTATTGTACACTTGTGTGTACACTGATATGAGCTGACAAATTCAGTGGGGGGAAGTAGTTAGAGCCAGTCACTGCCATTGTGCTGCTATGCAAAGTGCAAAGTGCTGCTGCTTTTGTGGAGTTTCTCTCTGCAAGATATGGTTAATGTACTACTGTGATGACTGCTGTGTTGTTGGCACCTGATTTGATGGGTCTCTTGCTTTAACAACCATGATACTCTTGCTGCTGAAGGATTGACAGTAAGGTAAGGTTATTATGCAATTTCATGATGTTTGGGGGAAATCAGATATCTAGATAAATCAGTTCAGTAATGAAACCATAATAATCACACAGAGAGGATGCGAGTGGTATATGTGAGACTTTACATAAGCTCTTAAAAAATGTAGCATGCTCATTCTTTTCATATTTTGAATTGGATCAAAGCCATTATGGTTGTCCATTTTTTGTGCATGGATAACTCTTTTTACTCATAAAAGTCCAACATGTTTGTGGGTTTCTCCAAAGAGAGTTTCAATCATTGTAGGGGAGCTTTTTTGGGTGTTTGAACAATTGATGCTTGATTGTTTAATACGTCTACATGTTGTTTTGCATCGAATATGTTTTTGTCTTTTCAATGTTTGACCCTTTTTTTGGTGATTGTTGGGGATGATTAGGCCACCAAAAAATCTACTTGTTGAGTACCTTTTTCCTTTTCTTACAAAGTCATGTCTCTTGACTACCAACCAACTTAT
>Ga0116228_10004189_pt1 | contig 12755 bp, 7 predicted proteins | sample S1TSphfallax_2_FD_89694 | JGI IMG/M metagenome (GOLD analysis project Ga0116228, IMG submission 89694) | Host-associated microbial communities from peat moss isolated from Minnesota, USA - S1T2_Fc - Sphagnum fallax MG | ecosystem: Host-associated > Plants > Peat moss > Unclassified | place: USA... | reverse complement strand
TAGAGGTTGTGTTTACAACCTCTGAGGTGGATGATGACCACGTATAATGTACTACTCATTATTTTTATGCAAATTGCCATTGAGGCTTGTGGTTCTATATTACTGCACAATGTTCATTGTGTCTGCCTATTCTGCTCCATTGTGTAATTTTATTTTTAAGAATAGGAGCAATGCTACGTGTACTTTACTGATATTTTCACTCAGTCTACCAAGGCAAAATAGATTATAATAATGGTTAAGTGGATTTATAGCTTCCATGTGGTCTAAAAGATTTTTATTTTTTTTGGTGGTGTTTTGGCGCTTTCAGACTTGACTTGAAATTTTTGGCCTTTCGATATTTAGTATATATTCTTGGTACTAATAGGGCCTTGTTAGCCTTCAACATTTTTGTCAAATGTGTTAAGTCCCTCAGTAGCTTCAAGATTTCTTAACATTCCCTTTTTTTAACTTTAAAATCTTTATTTGTCTTGCCAAAAGTATATTCTTTATTAACTTGAAAAAACAGTGGCTTCCTCTCAAACAAAGGATGCTTCTGTGACAAAAGTCGATGCCCCTCCAAAGGTAATTGAAATCAATCTCCTACAAATTCTGAGTCGCATTCAACACGTTTACCTCTCACTGTTGCAGAAAATCTTGGATCTACTCTCCCATTGTAGAAATCAAGGTAAGTGCCATCCTGTATGTCCCAGGGAATCAAATACAGATGCTCTAGTCTCATCCTTCTCAAAATCTTTCTCAATCTGCTCTATAGTTCCCTAGTAGTTGGATACTGCACTGACAAGGATGAAGGTATGGCCTCCAAATCTTCTGCCATAGCTGAAATCTCTAAACACATAAAGGTTTCAAAACCTTAAACCCAAATCGCCAAAACGCCAAAACGCCAAAACCCTAAATCTGAACAAAAATCTCATGAACTACTGTCAACCCTAACAAAATTCCTAGACCTCCTTCGCGTCTTTGCCAACCCTCTTGTTCCTCCTGAGCTCTCTCCTGAAGAAATCGCAAATGCTAAAGGGATCCTGACTCAATGGAACTGTTCACAAGAATTTCAACCTTTATAGTTCTGAAAGGACGTTTTCTATACTACACATCATCCCTATGGGAACTTTGTCCTACTATCCTTTGCACTACCGCATGTACTACCTCAATGTCACCAAGATTTTTTGCAACTTAGAAAAGGCCATGATAAATCAGATGATATTGTGAAACCTTTTGCGAAATTGCCTTCTCTAGTAACCCTTTCACTAATTTGTGACCTAACGCGCATCGCAACTTGTGATATGTCCACCACCGAAAAGTTTCGTAAAAATTTGTGATGAGGTTTGCGATACATATGCAAACGCAAAATGCAAGGCGCCAAATAACGCAAGCTTGTGATTTCTTGTGACTCTCAAAGTTTTTAGCGATACATTTTGTATTGTAAAATGTGCGATGTTTTGAGTGTGACTAAACGTTGCGAAGTGTGGAATATCACTAGGGTGGATGGAGACTGAGCGGGTCGCAAAGTAATCTTTGTGGTATATGTCACAAAAGTGCTACGATGATTGTAGGGTATAATATAAATTAGCGATGGGTGGTGGACCACAAGGTGCGATGCGTGTTGCATCGCAAATATGGCAGGTTGTTTTTCCTTCGCAAACCCTTCAAGTTTTTTGTTTGGCCCTTCGCAAAGGGGCGCAATATGTAGTAGTGAATTAGTTCTTAATGTACTTGGGTTACATGTTAATGTTCTTTATTACTTGTCAATTTACTACATGTTTATATTACTTGCATTTCATATCAATCCTTTATATTTTAAATATTATGTCACCAATTGCTTTAAGATAAATAAATATGCAAGTTTGAAGATTATAATTTGACTTTATCAAAATGCAAAGAATGAAGAAAAATCTTCTTAAATTTGCATCTATGAGTGGCCACAAGTCTATTTGACCTTGGATAATAACCATCATTGTTATTAAACATGTGCCCCTTTAAAACTAACACTTCTACATGTTATGAAATAGCTATGATTTAAAAATATATGTCAACAAACATATATAGAAGCATCAACCCAAAAACATCCGAGCAAAAACTTACAAGTGTTGTTCACACTAGATTCGATTATGTTTCAATTTCCAACCGTAGTTTATTGTCAAAACCAACATTAAAGGAACATTTTGAACAATAACAAACAATCATACAAAAGATTTTTAAATGAATGCTTTGACCACCTACCATGTAACATCCCATGTGACCTTCACTTGCTCACCTACAATGGGTGTAGGTCACTGTCAAACCTAAACCCCGACATGAATAGTTTAAGTTACAAGACTAGTAATAAGAAGATGCCAACCTTAAACCCTAAACCTGAAAATGAGAAGAAGAAGAAGAGTACCAAAAAAAAAAAACCAAGATAAATTTAGGGTTTCAGTCAAAGTTAGCTCCCTCTAAGGGTGTTTAACTCAATGCCCAATTACTTTCTTCCTTGACAACTAAATGCCTTTTAAAGTTTTACCTTCCAAAATAGTTTCCTTCATAGCCTACAAAAGTGCAAGGATGTTGTAAGAGAAAACTCCATGCACAATAACATACATTAATTACATTGAAAATGAATGAGGTCTTCAATATCATTAAAACCAATGTCAATTTCCATGTTCTTCAATCCCTTGAAGAAAACAATGTAATCAATTGTCTCCATGTTCACACCTTTCTTCAACTCATTCAATATATCATCAACCTTGCAAAGTAATGACATTAGATTAAAATGTGAAATAATTACATTAGATGGTGGGAAACTGATTAGCAAGTTACATAATAAGTCATGTAACATGGTTATAGTCAATGAATATATTACAAATAGGAGTTGTAAGATGGAGGGATAACAATGGAAACATGATAGTTACAAAATTAAAACATATGCATATGCTAGTTACACTGCTATAACATGATTAATTTTATTTCAACCTATGTTATAAACCACCTCGATAGTTCATTTAAATAGCTAGCATATTAGAAGATATTCAAGTAACATATGCATATACTAGTTACACATTCTACTATAACATGATCATGATTATTTCAAAACTCATGTAACATGGGATACAATGAACGATTTGTAACATGGTGTAGCTTACTTGAATAACAAAGTATCTAGTGTAACATATTCAAAATTATGTTACATAATCATATGAAGGATGGCAAGAGGGTTCATTGCAAAGAAACATTCAATTGTTGTAGTTCAACATCCTTATTAACTTGGGTAATTGATTTAAAAAACTTTTGTAGTGCATTGTCTTTGATGACTCCTTAGTTTCTCTACACACATCCACGATGGTAGAAATTGGAGGCACCTCAGTAGAGGGTGGGGTAGATACCTTATGAATGGGGGGAACTAGTGCCTAAATAGAGGGTGGAATTAGTACCTTATCAAATAGTGGTTCTAACACCTCTATAGGGGTTGGTGTTGGTACATCAATTCATATTAGATATAAGATTTTGGCAGATGGTAAAGCTAGGATGTTATCATGGGATTCCATGGCCATTTGTGGAAGGGATGGACTTGGCATTTTTAGTGAGGATGGTGCTTTCACCACAACAAGTGAATCAATGTGGATGGGGGGGTGTACTATCATGAGCCGCAACTGTTGTAGATGGGGGCAATGGTTGAATCAGAAGTAACCTATTTGAAACAAGAGTTGACACATTAAGAGTAGGTGAAGATTTGGGTCGATTGGGGGTGGGGTTGGCAAAACCTATTCTTCTATTGCATCAAATTCTTGAGTAAGGTTTTTGGGGGGACAATTTATAGGGGTAATGAACTTAAAACACTTGAGATGGCACATAACCTAGCAAATCTAGTTGGCTACAAGTTACCCCTCCTACTAATTGGTTGAAAGGTTGTATTTGGTTTAGGTCAAATTCTAGTGGGAGTTGGGATAGTGGCAATATTGTTTCAAGTGCAACAAATATGGTTAGGATAGTGGCCTTTATTATAGTTGTTGGTTTAGGGGAGGTAATATGCTTTATGAGTGATATTGCCATAACACCACTAGTGCGACATTTTGTCCCAATTTCTTGGGATGTTTGAAGGTCACCTCTTCCCATTTATACGTCAATAATAGGTTGATTATCATCTACATATGTGATAAAAGGGCAACCTTGATCTACACCTTTAGGTTGACTTGTAGCACATAAAGAGGAAAAAAGGCTTTTCATTGCAAGATATTTCAATTGGTAGCAATTTTAAAGTTTCTTTTAGGCAGGCACCTTCACATCTTGTTCAATTGCTTTAAATGTCGCAACCCCACTTTTGGAAGAATGTGAGGATGACACTCACACTCCCAAAATGGGGACACCTCCAGCTTCGCATGGTTTTCAATTCCCAATGTTGGACATTATCATTGGTTACGCGGTGCGATTCACCGATTGCGTTGTAATAGCAAGGCAAATTACTTAACCTGCACCATATGACGCATCTTAAATTTTCTTAAAGTTATGAACTATCATTGTGACATAGCCCATGACTCCACATGTAATTACAAATCCTTATTGAACTTATCCATAATTTAAATAAATGTTCCATTCATCATGAAACTCATGTTGCCATTACCATCCTATCCCCCATGTTTATTTAATCGTTAAATTATTTTGAATTAATCTTACGTTTATAAGGCTTGAGGATTATTCTATCTGTATTGGACCTTTCATTGACACCCCCTCACCTACTTCATGAATATCAAACATCCTTGTTATTCATTAAATACTAACATAAGACCAATGTTTTGTTGCACACCATGAATTTTGGTGTCTACTTCTACCTCAAATGAACCTAGAGATTTTTCACCCCTAATTATGCCATTGAGGTTCCAAAACTATGGTTTACCAACTTTTTTGTTGAAGAAAAAAAACTAACCCAACACCTTATTCACCAATATTGTATTTTAGAAAAGAAAACAAACCCCCTATAGAACAATGTGCATTCATCATCCCTTATTTTAACATGAAGTTATTAAAACCCCCTAATAACCTCATCACATTTGAATATCCTTGATGCAATTTTTAAAAATTGAGATTACTAGACATGGTTATGTCGCTATGGCTCATAGAATGCATGAATTGAAGTGAACAAATGGTGAAATGGATGTCAACCCCATTTCCTTTCCTCAACTTCTATAACATGCAAAATGTCAAAATCTTGCATTTGCCTTTTAATGTAGTCTGCCATCTTTTCTACATGTTCCTTTGCCCATCGTGCTTCAAGCTTATGGTTGTCTTGTTTAAAAAACTTGTATTTGATATACTCAACAAGTGGCAGGAACTCCTCGTCCATAGTTTCAAGGTTCATTACATGGCCAGTAATAGTTTGCACTTCTTTCTTTTGGGCTTTTGATAAATGGTTGTCATAAGGTAATAAACCTTACATTGGTTAATAAATCGTTCATAATCATAAAGAGCATGTTCAATATATATCATTATAAAGTAAAAGGAAAACATTATAAATATAAACATGGAACATGTACATGGAGTTCTAAAATTATGGGCATGTTGCAAAGCCCGTGTACTAAAGAGTTTTGAAATTGAGGCGATGTTTCAAAGTCCAAGTAACAAGGAATTCTAAAATCATGGGCATGTTTCAAAGTCATAGTAACAAGGGGTTTTGAAATTATGGCCATGTTTCAAAGTCCATGTAATAAAGAGGTCCAAAATTGTGGCCATGTTTCAAAGACCCCATAACAAGGCATGAACTGAAGTATAACATGATGTAAAACATTTGTTACCAACAATAGGCTAAAACTAGATGGTACAAACACACATTGGTATTAAGGAACTTAAATACAAATTGTGATGCTTACTTGATATTTCATAGTCATTGGCCAATAGACATTGAAAAGACATTATTAACCCATTTTGCCCAACCTCCTTTAAGGAGAACCTGATATATTGCAAGTAAGTTGTTTTTTGAAATCATCAATAAAGTTACTCAACCAATCATATTTCTTCAACATATATGGGATTAAGCTAAATAACCTAGGTGGACGCTTGAAAGGAAGAGGTAATAATGGTTTCCATGAAAGTGTAACTTGTTCATGGGCCTATGCCTTCACACGTTTCAAATACTAACAACATGCATTTAAAAATTCCTCACCACTCCTTAGGCCCCCCCCCCGTTCTAGTTGAATTTCATGTTGGTCGGGAATTGGAATTATAGGAAAGGATTTAGGAGGATTTTTACCCTTTGATGCACATCCCATCATTTAAGTCAAGGACTTTGTAATAGCCTTGGGCCTCTTACTCGGAGGAGAAAGTGCAATAGGTTCAATCATAAAATCTGTTGGTGGAACCTTTTCGTGGACATTCTATTCACCTTGTAGGGTTGGGTGAACAAGACGTTGTTTTTGTGTATGCCAATTTTCACAAGGCACATATGTGTCAAATTTACTAATATATTATTCATGCATAGGCTCCTCAAATGTTCCCATGATGGTATAATCATTTTTGTCTTTTGATGATGGCATAATACCTCAACAAGCTTTCAAAACACTCCTTTGACATCATCACATTGATCTTATTGGTGGCCATAATTGATTAAAACACCTACCACAAAAAAACTCTCATTGTGAAAAATCATTCTGGTATGTTTTACAATACTAACCCAACACAACATTATTAGGAATTGATTGAGGCTTCCAAAGGACTAAATCTATACACATTGTTATTGCAATAAACAATATAAATAACATCAAATGTAGCCCAAAAAAGTGAAAAATTCTATGCACATTTTCCTTGCAAAGTTGTGGAAATAATAAACTCATCAAAGGTTTTGTTGTAGTCTAGGGTTTAGGGAAACCAATTAACAAGTTTAAGGTTCCATAATATCCCAATGATGAATGTTTTTCCACGAAAACAATTGTAAACATGTTACAATGCAATGGGTTAAAGTAAATATGCATATTTAAACCAAGTTGCCAACTAAAATGTTGCTACTAAGAACTATTTTAAAAAATAAACTTAGCTACAACTTCAGGCGAAAAAGTTACATCATAAATGTATCACATTAATATTACGCAAACAAACAACAAAAGCAAATGCAAGAGGAGGATATTAAACTAATGATTGGAACTTGTCTTTCAATGTTTATACGTGAAAGGTCCAAAATAAAATTCATATATAGAACATGTAAGAGTGAGATACATAGTAATAACTAAACACATACTTACAATATAAGATATGCACGAAGATAATAACATGATATCAACAGGTTACAACCCATACTTAAACATTATAAGTAGACAACATGCATGTTACAACAAATACATGTACATGTTACAAGATATCACTAGGCATGCATATGCAAAAAAAATTATGGAATCAAAAGCTACATACCAATGTAGCCAAGGCAAGGATACATTATATATGTCCATGACAAATTAACATAATAATATAAAATTAACATGTTACAAGAAAACCTTCACAAGTTGGGAGAGACTATTAGATGTTACAACAAATTGGGATTACCATATTATTAAGGTCAATGGGACTAGTTACAATAACATCAAACAAGTTTCCCCAAACATTTAATAATCCATGTTACACCTAAGATTATGTACACAAATTGTGGGCATGTTACAAAGGATAGATTGAGTACCTTGTTAAGGTGAATTGCAAGTTACAAAGTATGGCTCATTCGACCTACAAGGACAACATTGTAAGGTTATTAGATGTCACATGAAAAAATTGGGGTTACAACATCAAGGCAAGTGGGAATGGTTACATGAGTCGGCAAAGCAAATTACATACCCTAACTAACAAGGTATAAGAACAATTCATGAATAACGACATGTTCCAACATTATAACAAAAGGTGTCCATGTACACCAAGTGATTTCACTAGATTTTGAGTGAATTCATTAGTCATAGTGAATGGGACCTATTGGGGAAGCAATGAATTCACTAGTATAATGAACGGGGACTAGCGAATTGCACCCACATTTTGTAATAATGCAAGACATGTTGTGAATTGTTACATGAAATTGGGGTCATCGTATTATGTGAACAAGTGGGCCTAGTTACAACACCATCAAACAAGTTCCATCAAATGATTCACAAGGTGGGAGGAATCACATGGAATCAAAAGCTATATAGGAATGTTACAACAAATTGGGATAACCATATTATCAAGGTAAATGGGACTAGTTACAACAACATCAGACAAGTTTCCCCATACATATAATGATCCATGTTACACCTAGGATTTTGTACATAGATTGTGGGCATGTTATAGAGGATAGATTGAGTACTTTGTTGAGATGAGTTGGAAGTTACAAATTATGGTTCAATGGACCTAAAAGGACAACATCGAAACGTTGTCAAATGTCAAATGAAAGAATTGAGCTGACCACATCAAAGCAAGTGGGAGTGGTTATAGGAGAGGGCATAACAAGTTACATACCCTAACTAACAAAATATAAGAACAATTCATGTATAAGGACATATTCAAAGACTTGTTGTGAGATGTTACATGAGATTAGGATCATTGTATAATGCATGACACCTAAAGGTGACCTGTAAAAAAGTTTGGCGGCCAAATTTGGGCCAAAAATTTCAGCATAAATTCAAGGAGTTTTTTGAATTTGGGTTAGGGGATGTAGGGTTAGGGTTATGGAACCGCACAGCCTCTTCTCTTTCTAGCGGGCCCGTGCATAGGCATGCACAAGCCCATATTATTTCGTCTTCACCCACATCCAATTCGTGGACAGTAGTTGCCACCATGGGGAGACTTAACAAACGAAAATAGTAGCTCAAGAAAGTGGTTGAGGCCAGGCAGGCACGTTGCGACAAGGATGAGTCTGGGCGTGAGGAGGAGGAGGTGACTATGTTCGACGGCGAGACGACCGTTGATGTTGACGTTGACGCACTTGGCGAGGATGTTGTTTGGCAGGAAGAAGAACTTGAGTTTGAGGACATGGAAGAGCCTGGCGAGGACGAAGAAGAATAAGCGCATGGACAGTTGGAGGAGTTGCGAGTCCAGCCGGAAAGCAAGCGGCCTACCCAGTATGTGGGGAATTCGGAACACTCAAAGTGCCGACATCGCTAGAAGTAGAGGAAGGCAGCTGTTGGGACCAAGAAGTTGACCTTGTTCTTTGCGCCTGTCGCCAGCGGTGACAACAACAACGGTGACAAGTTTAGCCCTAACCCTTAAGCTCCCTATAAATCCTTGTGGCCAAATATGGGTCGCCCCAGCCAAATTTGGACGAAAGTCATCAATTTCGACCGGCAATATCTGTGCCAAAAAAAAAGATTTTGACAAACGGGTTGCGTAACTTTGTTCAGCATGTGAAGTACTGCATAAATACGCCGAGTTTTTGGGGTTACACGTTGTGTGGGAAGAATATTTAAGCTCGACATTTGGGGTCGCCTTTAGGTGTCATGCACTATATTATCTGAGAAAGTGGACCTAATTACAACACCATCAAACAAGTTCCATCAAATGACTCACAAGGTAGAATATTGTAAGAGGGGGCTTGTTACAAGCCATGAACATGTTACTTGGAATTAAAATCATTTAATAAGTCATGTTTCAACTAAAATTGAGTTGACAAAATAGCGCAATTTAGGCAAGACAACAAACTAAATACAATTTGTGAGCATGTTACCAAGGATAGATTGAGGTTGCTTGGAATGAATACTCGGTTGAAATGAATCATAGGTTACACAATGTGGTTTAATTGATTTATAGAAGCACCACAAAAACATTATTAGCATAAAGTGGGGACAAATCATGGGCATGCATGTTATAGGGGAAAACCTACGATTGTAATATGATTGAATGCCTTGTATCAAATGAATTGTAGGTTACAAAAAACATGAAAGCAGAAAAAACATGGAAACAAGAAAATTCAATAATATGTACATGTTACAAGGGAAATTGTTGAATAATGCATATTTTTTTTACTTTAAGGACAACAAAGAAGAGCTAGATCTTTTGCAAACTGACATTGAACATAGTTGAAATCGATGGAAGAATAACATTTGTAAGAAACATGCGATCAAAAAGTTGTTATTTATCTAATCAAAAAGGGGGAACTTGGATTGCTTTGGGAGATGCAAGATGTTGAAGACTTTGACCAAATTAATGAAGGTATAATGAAGAAGGAAAGAGACATCTCCATGTAAACACACAACATTTGGACAAAATTGTGCGCATGGTAGTTTCAGAAAGGGATTGAAAAGTGATCCTCCACTTGTAATTTATGCATCTAAGCTTACCAAGCATAGATAACTTCTTCTACATGTAATTTCTACAAACAAACCACAAGCAATGCAAGACCTTCAAATTGGGCAATGCATGCACTTGGATAGGGCATTGTAGAAGCACATGCAGTAGTTGTATTGATGTAATCAATCAACGATGAAGGCACTAGAGAAGAACTAGAACATTTGACAATAGGTGTAGGTGTGTAAAGAAACGATGGAAGGAGAAGTTACATGATTGTGAGATACAAAGTGAAAAACATGTGCAGTGATGAAGGACGACATGATGCCCTAAAGCGAAAAGGTCCGTCATGACAATGGGAATACATTGTGGTATGGCATGCATGGCACAAGAGTACCGTGGGGATGGGGATGTTGATGGTCCATAACACAAAATAGGTAACATAGGTGTAACTAATGTCGATGAACGAAAAGCTTGTTATGTGGGTGAGAGGAAGGATGACATCATGGTGATGTGGGGTAGTCCTTTGGTACTGGCAACATTCAAGACCCTTTGACCTATTTAACATTTTCCCTTTGACACCCCCATAAATAATTGCTTGAACACTGACAAAAAAATTTATATCATATTACAAGCAAATCTCAAAGATCAAATGGGCCCAAAGAAATAGCAATTGAATCTTATGAAAACATTGAAGAATGGTGAGTGTGTGTGTGTGTGTGTGTGTGTGGTGGAAAATTTGCAAAACTTTAAAACATTAAAAGTGCAGATGCTAAACTTTGTAACTTTCTAAACAGTCAGTGCCTGCTATCAAAGTGAGTATCCAAACATATTCAGCGACAACGACACAAATCCAGTTACCTAGTCAGTGGGTGTGGACCGCTGCACCAAAAGTTAGTCCGAAGTCAGTAGTAATATGTGGGTGCTCATGTTCTGAATAGGTACAGTGTTGTTAGGAAGGGCTATTAGTACATGCCAAAAATAGTGGCAGCCAATTTTAGTAATCTAGAATTTCCATGCAACCAATGAGAAGAGAAGTGAGCATCCTGGAGTGAAGGGGGGGGCCTCCCCTTGTCTTTTTTGGTCTTGGTTCTTGGGGGGTGTGTGACCACCCATCATGACAACTAAAACACCTTGAGTTTGTAGCAAGCTACTTTGCAAGTAAATATTATTTGGGTGGCCATGACTCAAACACTTGAGCTAGTCTTTTAGCCTTGAAGTACTTACTAATATAAAAAAAATTGAAGTTTATTATTTTGTTGGTGGGTAATGACAAATGGACTATAACAATAGTCGGTATGTCATGACAATGGATTGTAATGATAGTCGGTATGTCATGACAATGGATTGTATATTCGGTATGTCATTTGTGTCCATAGATCGTACTCACTTGGCAGCCTTCCACAACTAATTATATTAAATTCACAAAAGCTTGAGATTTTCACTACTATGTGTTTTTCTTATATTTAAAAAAAATAAAAATTTGTGAAGGAAAAATCAACAATCTTGAGAGAATAGAATATCTTGCAATATTTTATTATTTGCCCTAATGGAAATCTTCAAAAAAAATAAATTTATCAACACTGAACAAATATGTTGTTGTCAGGGTTACTAGGGTAGTGAGTGTAAGGTAATCCTGGGTTTCAGCCTTACTTGCCTCCTGACTGGACCAGCCCTGAAAACATAGGACAACTTTGTGAAAATCTAACCACCATGGTCACTTTTCTAACCACGGTCCAGTTAAGTTTCATGGCTACAGACCAGACCAGGTAAGGCTCACCTGCCTAGTTATCTATGTGCTACCCACCTACCATACCCACCCACCTTCTTAACTATGGGCCATGTACCTACCTAAGAGTACTCATCGGTCACCTAAAGGGAGCTTACTTAAGGTCTACAGATTTATCTACACATGGATCATTTAGGGACTACCTAGGGAGCTGTATTGGGTTTACCTAAAGGGTATATAAAGGTTGCGGACGGTCTTCCTAAATTAGGGGGTACTTAGGGACTACTTGTAGGGCTATGTAAGGGGGTTACTTGGGGGACTATTTTGAGGGTTATGTTGGGTTATTTTGAGTCCATTTAAAGGGCTATTTAAGGTCCATTTTAAGGATTGTTTTAAGTTAGGGGAGACCTAGAGACTACCTAAGGTTATGTAGGGGTTTTTTTTGGTGCTACCTAGAGACTACCTAGGGACCTTTTTTGGGTTTATTTATGGGGTTATATAGGGATTATTTAGGGTACACCTAAGGTATTATTTAGGGATTATGTAGAGGGCTACATTAGAGGTTGTTTTGTGGCTATTTTGGGGGCTATTTTGGGATTAATTAGGGGAATATTGAAAACACTACTTATGAACTTATTAAATTAGGGGGTACCTAGGGGATATATAAGGGTTATTTATAAAATTACATAGGAGTTATTTTGAGGGGATATCTTAAAATCACCCCAAAAAAAAAAAAAAAAAAAAAATTAAAAGGAAAAAAAAAAAAAATAAAAAAATTAGGAAAAAAAAAAATAAAATTTAAATATTAAAAAAATTAAAATTTTTTATATTT
>Ga0116228_10004186_pt1 | contig 12758 bp, 8 predicted proteins | sample S1TSphfallax_2_FD_89694 | JGI IMG/M metagenome (GOLD analysis project Ga0116228, IMG submission 89694) | Host-associated microbial communities from peat moss isolated from Minnesota, USA - S1T2_Fc - Sphagnum fallax MG | ecosystem: Host-associated > Plants > Peat moss > Unclassified | place: USA... | reverse complement strand
TTTCTTTCAAGAACACCCACAACCAGCCTTTATAAAAATCATGAAGGACACACCATGTTTGGTATCAAAAATATACATGTCGAAGCAAAAAGAGTTCATACATTTTTTTAGACATGAAAGAATCACATAAAAATGTGGGAAATGGAAATTGGGGGATAATTGTAGTAAAAGCAATCAAAAAGGGTGGCAAGCAATGGCCCTTTGTGCTACTGTATTTGCACCATCACCAGCATTCCGACCATACCTTGAAGCCCACTTAGAGCAAGTATTCCTCTCAATGTATTTTTTTGGGTCTCCCAAAACTACTATTATTATTAACATACCTCCACAAGATCTACCCTACTCAATTGCAAAATTTCTTTTCCTTCAACTTCATTCCTTGAAACATATGCGAGTACATTCAATAATGATCTTGATCTTTATTTTGAATGTGTCATTACATAAGACACAATAGGATTCATGAGAACTTATAAAAGGTGGATCTAGTGTAGGTGAGAATTGGAGCTCTTGAATGGATGGGGGCTCCTACCACAGTCCTAACTTCAGGGATGACAGTTTCTCCACCTCCTCCAGACTATGAAAGTCCAGCTGATTTGGCTCTCTTTTGTTTGGCACGCATACAAAAAATTGCACAAGCTGGACCACGACACTTGCTTCCACTACCTGAGGAGATCACTGCCATTGAGGTCATCTCAAAATTCATGTATATTATGGGCATTATGTGCAACACTCACAACTGTAACCATTTTACTTCCATATACGCACTATACATTATAACAATCAACAAATTGTATGTCACAATTTTGATCGAAAAAAACATAAATAGTAGTTATGAATGGGTGTTAAAGTAAGTGATATTTTTAGGTGTAGGCAATTGCTTGCACATTGTTGCTTTGTGTTAATGTTTGTTTCACTAGATTTTGCAAACAATTCAAACCCAATATGAATTGATCTCATGATACATATGCGATAGAGATTAGTGATGAAGTAATTAGAATTCTCCACCTCATGATTCCTTCACCATGTTGGTTGTGGTCTCATATTGGCTATCACTGTATCACACTTGATTTTGAAGGAGATTTAAGAGTCTTCATGAAATAATTGATCAATTTTTTATGCTTTCTATTGCAGAACATGGAGTGCATAACTGTAAAAGTATTCATACCTGGTGGCTTGTGGCAAGTAATTTCATACCAATCCCTTGTCTCTCAAACCTAAGTGGGGTTGCCTTTTCTTAAAGATAAAAGTAAAATTTTGTGGGTGGCTCTAATGGCAACCACATTCCCAATTTGGAGCCTAATGCATTAGGTGGGATGAAGCATCATCACAAAAGCTTTCATGACACTGTTTGCTTTTGAATGTAGACACATAATCTCCATAGCATAACTTCAAATTTGATCATGAAACTTGGATGAAGGTTCTATCCATTGATACAACAAGTAGTATGGAGGATTTAACATTGGACATAGTAACTGGTCTTGGCCTTTTGGACACCAAATATTATGGGATCTTCCAAGTTGATCATGAGGGAGGTAATTTGTCTCATCTCCTAGGCTTTTAATCATGATTCATGACAACATTGATCCTCTAAAGGAATTGACCAAAAAACCTACTTTAAAACAATAAATTGTGTAATGAAATTTAATGGTAAAACAAGTCTTTGCATGATTTGCAATTTTGGGATTTTGATGTAGATTGGACTTCATAGCCATTATCGTTTATCTTGTTGTTGCACAAACACTTTATCTGATGTTTGTGTGCTAGATGAATAGAACGCTAAATAGAGCATGCATTAACAGTTGAAAAATATTTATCCAAGAACGAATTTGTGGCTGAAATAATGTCAAGTTGGAGCCTCGCAATAACTATTCCAGATCACTACATAGACAACACATTCATTGCAAGGGGAGCAAAAGTCTTTATCTGCATGGGACCCAATGTGAAAAAGGGAGGGTTTCGGTTTGGTCACAGTCTTTTGAAGAAGTTCAGCAAAAATGCAAATGGTTCACCTCAAGCATATGAATATGAGCTACTAGAAAAGTATGAGCAAATCAAAAAAGGGGTTGATAAGACCCCAAAACCAACATTTTTGTTGAAGAGAAACTTGTTCATTGAAGATCCAATGGCACCAATATCGAGCCCCATAAAAGCATCTGTTCTGGCATTTGATTATGCACAGGTATCATATTAGATTGTTGGACCTAAAATAATATAACATCTTAATATAATATTTCATCATATGATATTGAAAATCAAGTTGGTTTGAAGTGAACATTGAGAACCGCATCAACATTGTCAGATGATTGTGATTTATGGTTTTCAAGCTCTATCTAGATGAAGAGTTGTGCTCTTGTGAGTCTTTGTGTTTGTGCCTCTTACTCTTTTTTATTGTTGAAGCACAAGCACCTGATAACAAAATCTGGTATTGGGTAAAAAAACTAGGCAGTACATGATGTTGTAACTGCAAGGAATTTTGCACTCAAGGAAGTGGATGCTTTAATGTTGGGTGCTCTTCAATTAAGAGTTGAACATGGCTCTGATATTTCAGAAGAACAGCTGAAGTATGTTTGAGGCTTTTGAAAACTATTCACGATTAGTCTATGAATGTTTAATGCAAAAGTTTGGAAGTAACATCAAGCATGACATCTACAATTGCAAAAAATTATGAAAATGCATAATGTGCAACTTCAGTTAGGAAAGTCCAAGATGGAATTGATCACTACCCCATCCACCTTAGTCATTCCATTACCTAAACTTGTTCTTGGTAAAAATGGGAAGAAATTTAGACACTTCCAAATTTGGACCAAATGAGTTTGTGCGAGGCCGAGAAAAGCGGTGGGGAATAGGTTTATTGAAGACTCTAAAAGCATTGCCAGTGGAGAATGATATGACAATTCGGCAATGTGAATATTTGGAGCTACTCAAGACTTGCTGCCCTCTTTTTCAATCTAGCTTCTTTTTTGTTCGGGTACTAAATATTAGTGTCCTTCTCCACCCTATTTTCAACCAATTTTCACATTCTCATTTTCTTTCAGAGTGTGCATTCCATAGGAGTTAAATTATCACAACAATGTCTTCTCTCAATGTCACATTGTGACATTGAATGAGGCTACTAATTTGTCATGTAAACTTCAGGATCAAATGTGGTCATCTGCAAACCAGTTCCAAAAGAATATAATTGCCAAATACAAACGCACGTAAGCATTGAAATCCTTGGATATAAATTGCACAAGGAAATCAACTAGTATGGTCTGTTATCATCTCCACTCATATTCTAATGAAACAAGTATCCAATTTGATGATTGGGGGGTGTTATATGGCAGCAAAAGATTGACCGTCGATTACCTTCTGAATTATACGTGGCAATTAATTTGCAAGGCATCTACTTTGTTCACACAACTACCAAGGTGGACATAAAACTCATCATAATCCTAACATGTTGTGATCATTTTGGTTGATCAATGACTGACTTTTGTTTAATCAAGGAACTTTGGCATATTGTTGAATGAGTTTGGACTTATTGCAAGTGAGATTGCAAAATGGAAGTTCATTTTTTTTGGAAGGAAATAGGAGCCAATTGTTCACATACGATATTTGGAGATCAATAGTTGGGGCCATTCACCAATTAGCTTTTCAATAGTGGCAGGCAACATGTATGTTTTCCTTCTCTAAATTCTAAATGTAATGCAAGCCCTCGTAGAATGTTCAAGGGACATTTCGAATATTAAGATAGAAATGTTTTGGTGATCTTAGAACACAAGAATTGTCAACCAAAATAATTGAACTAGAGTGAACTACATGGGCCCTACATATCCCAAACTCAACAAAAGAAGAAAACCATTGAAGCTCTATTCTTGACTCTCAAAGGCACTTAAATACTACGTATGGAGTGCGAATGTAAATTGCTGATTTGGTTCATTTTTGCTTTAAAAAGGTTTAATTGGAGAAAATTCAAGAAGGAAATTCACATTTTTATAAATAACAATTAAACACGTTAAACATTTATTGGAATTGGGTGCAGGTCATTGTGCCAAGAACATTGGCTTATTACTCGTCAGGTACAATTCTTTGAATTTATTAGCATGTAGGAGACCAACTTTCCACCAAGTTGAAATATCACTCATATTGGAGGGTCTTTTGTTGATCAACACATCTTTTCAAAACAAATTAACCCATGCATTAATTTGGGCGATGAAATCCTCTTTTTTTTTGGTTGCAATTAATCAAGAAAATTAACTTGTAAAATGTAGGGAGAGGAGATTGCAGAGACATTACAATTATTTGTCAACTCTTTGACTGGAGGATTTTCAAATTCACCAAAATTAGCGGGATCTCCAGTAAAGTCTAGTCCGCAAATACCTCACCCTCCTAAACCATCACAACCATTGACAATTTTTGAGTATAATGAAACCCAAGTCAACAAATTGAAACCATCAAATTCACTTGGCAATTAGAACTATGTCCATAGTTATAAGGTCAATTTGAAACATGTAGGTTATAACTTCACAATGTTGTGTCTATTTGAAGAAACTCTTATGATGATGTTCTGTTGACTAGTGTGGAATGTGCCGTTGGCCCAAGTGTTACCACATCCTCAACTGATTTTTCCTTCCAAAACCTGGTTTTTTGGAATTTATTTAAATTTTCAGCAGCGGAAATCACTTTAAAATCAATATCTCCCACATTCTGAATCCAAATCTTACCAAATGAATTCCATCAAATCCTGCTCATCAAGATATTTCCAACAACTCTAAAAGCACATTCCAATTCCTCCAAAATTTCAGCTATGATTTAATTTAATTTTTAGTGAAGAAATCATTCAATATTCAAGAACTTTTGCAGTGCACATCCAAGTGTCATGGAACCAAGCCCATGCACCACTCCTTGTTGAGAGCTTTCCAAAGACACCAAGAACACGATCTATAGCATCCCGATTCAATGGATCTCATAACTACAAAACAAAACAAAACAAATTGCCTTCCTTAATAGATAGATGTTGTGAATTCAAGAGAGAAAATTACTCAATAGACTTGGTATTTTTAATTGGTTAAAATCCCACACAATCAACAAGTTGTGTACATAAATTCTTGATATTTGCGACAAATCCCTTGAAAGGGTATGTATCTTTTAAGAATATCTCCATGTGCTAACTTCATTAGATCATCACCTTTGACTTTAATGTGTGTTCTAGGCTTCATGACAATTTCTCATACTTATGCATTTAAAATTAGCACAACCCCTATAATTATATTGATAGATGAAATAGATTAGGACATTAAGCACTTCTTTAAAGCAACTTCACCCATTCTCAATTTGGCCATGCAACAATATTTCTCACATCCAAGATTATTTATTTATAATCTCCCAAACCTCACCCATAAACATGAAATTCAACTTGTATAAGGTTGGAGACTACTAATGGCAAACCACATGAACCAATCAATAGGTTTGGCCAATCCTGATTGTATATGTTAGACTATGTTGGGGCTTTTGCCAATTGGGTTCCAACCACGTTTGAGGGGTGTTTGCATGGTATAATGCAAACAGAAAGGAATCACAATCTGATATTTTTTACTGCAACTCATGTTTTATGTGGTTTTCTAGATATGTGGTGAAAAGTTTTGGTGAAAACGTGCAAATAAAGGTGAATAATATCTTAAATTCTGAATAAAAGACAAAATTATTAGTTTTAATGGGAATTTATCCATTATTTGTTTCACATGCAAAAAGACAAGCATAAAAAATAACTAATCAAAACTTTCAATTTTTTAAAAAGTCATAAAGTCAAGATAAAATTATATGTAAATACTTGGTAGTACAATATGTTATGGTAATGTTGATGATGATTATGACCTTTTTAGGTCATAAAATGTTCTTCCATTGAAAATATAATTGGGTTCAATCTTGATATGATCATTCTACAAAAACAAATGAAAATTTGTATATTTTTGTCTTGTTATTGTCAAACATTTTTAACAAATTTTATAAAATCATTTTTTTACATCTACATAAAGACATTATTATGAATCAATCTCATGATTCATGGTTTATTTTATTATTATTATTAAAACATAAATTAACTATATTTTATTTCTAAAATAATTCGACGTGAAGGAAATTTTATGAGGTATTAAATTTGACATTATATATGTATTTCTAGTTTTGACTCCAACTACTTACATTGTATTGTGCAAATTCCTTGTCCAAAAATATTGGTGCAAAACCAATTTTTTTAACCAAGACAGTTTTTACAAGATTTTATTATTTTTCATCCTAGCATGATGTGCAATGTGCTAGTGCAAATGCTCTTACATCATCAACATCCTTAACCCTAATCCCATCAATGTCAAAATTATCTAGATAGGCATGATACATGATGTTATTATCATTCTTTATAAAGAAATTCCTCACAATTATAATTTTCACAATTGTGCTAGGAATTTTAGCTCTATTTTTTTCTTTTTATTATTATTATCCATATTCCATCATCAACAAGTAATTGTTTTCTTGTGACAAGAGCCATGTAAACTTTGTAAGAAGATTTCAATTTGGACATCAACATAAACCCATTTTCAACTTCATGATATGGTCATCAACCAACCACACAAAAACACTCCTTTTTAAAAATCTATTATCATTTCTTATATGTTTGTAACTTCATTATTTGAAAAGGATCAATATGAGTAAACCAAATTAGATAACATTTTGGATGTTGTGTATTATATAAAAGGCTAAAACATATTTTTGGAAACCATATTGCCTTATAAAAAAAATGAAGTACTTATATGTTATGGAAGACCTCTAGCAAAAAAAAATTGGCCATAGTATAGAAAGGTGTTGAGTTCTTCCATTTGGACATTGCATGTTTGAATTCCATGATATTTCCTTGTTTTCTTTTCGTAAATGTCAATATTGTGCTTATTATCATTATATTATAATTCATACTTTGAATTTTTTCAATAATATTCAACCTTTTTTGGTTTTAAAAGAAGTTTGATCCATGCTTTATTTGATTTTGAATCATGGCACAAATCAAAGGCCATTGGAGAGACAACTAACCTTTCACTATAAGTTTGCACATAATTGTAATGAAGTACACCATTTTCTTATAAATAGATTCGTTTCAACAAATCATAACCAATGTAACTAGTTGGTTTTAGTCTCAATTATGGTTGGTGGTTATTGAAGAAAATTGGCCAATGTCACAACCCTAACATGGGTATGTGATCAACTCCTAGGAGGGACAACAAAATGTCCTTATGAAAGAAGTTAAATGCTTCAAAATGGGCATGGGTCATTACTAAGGCTAAAGGTTCATGAGAATGGGAGTGGTTTGAAAACAAACTTAGGAAAAAAAGGCACTTAAACACATTATGGGAATCAAAGGGAAACACTCATGGGACTTTCAAGATGAACTCCCACTTTAAGAGTTGGGAGTTCTAAAGTATCCCAAATTTTTTGGATAAAAATTCAGGTGGTAAACTTTGTCCAAATTTTTTAAAAATTGTACCATTAGAAAACCCTCAAAATGTAAATGTCAAAAGTGAAATTGCATTCTTCATTTAGAGCTGTGAATTTCAAATTATGGTCAAAAAAATGTTAAGAATCAACTTTGAGGTTTCACATGCTCATGAGCTCAACTTGAGGAATTTATCTTAATTCCATCATATATAGCTTTTGCATGCCATTCTAACCCCCAAATGTGAGGAGCTAGGAAGCATGCTTAAAGCTTTTAAATCTCTTACATCAAATTTATTAGAAAATTTTATCTCGATACCTTGTGGCAAGCCTCTAGGGGTGTGTCATTGAAAGTTTTATGTAAAGTGAAACTCACTTTGGAATCACATTAATGAAGCATAGCTTGACAAAAATTCAATTATGAACATGAGTAGTAGTATTGAACTTTGGATAAATAAAAAGAAATCCCATTACAACATGTTGAAGGTGATTTTTTTCACATTTTAGTTTAGATAATAATGAACTTTGTGAGCTTTAATTGGTCCATTTCCTTGCTATAAGCAAATATTGGTGCTTCATATGGATCATCCTTTGCATCTGAATATTTTTTTGGCCTTTTTTTTAGGACTAAGTTGCTTTTGGGGGTGCTTGGAATCCCAATAAGTAATCACACTATTGATGAAATCATGTTTTGAAATTTCGATTTGTTAGGTTTGTTAACCATGGATTATTTTGTAGGTGGTTGTGGCAAGCTACTCAAAAATTTTGGAATAAACATTTTGATCATTGTCCCATATACCTTGTAATCTTACAAGTGATTAGTAGATGTGCAACATGCAACCTTTGCCTAAAACTTTACACCTACATTTTTTTGTTTTGTTTTTCCCTATAATTGGTACAAATCCAAATCTAGTGGTGTTCAACAAAAGTGTTGTGGATATGGATACTATGACATGATGCAAATGAGAAGCTTTATCCTAGGTTACTTTAATTAAACCTTTCAACTTCAAAATAAATTAACTAAATGCACAAAATAACCCATGTTTGGGAGCATGGCCAATTAGTGACATATTTGTAGTTGTCCACTCAAATTCTACATTTAGATCTAACATGACAACCATTGGTTTTGATTGGACCATTTGGTTGTGACTAGCAAGTTTAAAATAGTAACATATGCCATGATAATTCCAAATGGCAAAACAATTACATGTGTTTAAACAACCACAAAAATCATGTATTTCATTGTTTGCTTATGAAAATCATTTATTGATTTGATATGATATTTTCAATGACTATTTGACTCAACAATCACAACAAATTTGTTCAACAAACAACTTTAATCTTCAAGTTCATCCCTAATTTTATTTCATTTTTTCATAACTAAAAATTTCATTTTGAAATCACATATTTCAAACAGATATTCATGTTAACACATCTATTGAACCATAATTTAATGCAAAAAATGGGATTTTGGTTCCTCCTTTGTTCATCGACACGTCTTTGTTTTCAATTATTGTACAAGTTTCATAGTTTCGAGGCCATCCCTATCATTCGACAATTCACCAAACGTTTTAACATTTTGGTTCCAAAATCTTATGGCACCCAAACTTGCTTGTTTGAAGTTGCATAGAGTTTTTTTTGGGGTTTCATGAATTTTGTTAGCGGTAAGTTGCTAAGGGTTACTATATCCTTTGTCAATTCAATAAGCTTGTGAAAAGATGTTCTACAATTGACTTCTTCAAACTTGAACATTCTTTGAAGAAATCCATGGCATATGTAAACATCATCTAATTATAGTCTTCTATATCCTTCTTGGAAATGTTTACAGTTTGTTTGAGCAATACAAAACTTTCTTTGTTTATCTTAACATTCCTCCATCATCATGTTGCCCATTCATCCGTTTTGTTAATTGCATTTTTCCATTTTGTTCTCCATGTTCTGAATTTTTACCAAATGTTGAGGGGGATTAGTTAAGTGTTATTTCTTAAATATTCCAAAGGTTTTTTTTTCATTTCACATAATTTAATATGCTTGAGATGAATGTATATTCAATCATAGATTCCAAGGTGTTTGGTGTGACAATTGGTGTCAATTTTCTTCTTTCCATTATAAAATAAAGGTTTAATGATTGTAAACATGTGGTAGAGGTAAAAGGATGCAAATAGGCAATACGGATGGAAATAATGCAAATTAAGGTATAAATCATGGAAATTAATAATAGAGGGGGAAATAATGCAATTTAATTGTATAAGTAACAAGAATGGTCCTAGATGCAAGAGGTTGAAAGAATGAATGAAAATAAGAAATAATTTTAAATGGTATAGATAATGTAAAATGTCATGGGCCACTTCATATTGTCTCAATTTTTGATGGGCACATATTTCTTAGTGGGTAAACATGTTTATATGCCATTGAATTAGATTTAATTTAACATTTTATATGGTTTAGGTGTTGCAAAGCTTAATATATTTCATATTAAAGAAATATGAAATAAAATTTGAGCATTTCATGTGTTAAAATTTTCAAAATAAACCAACATAATTTTTTTTCATGTTGATTATTTTGTTTAGTTTTTCGGGAAAAAAATGTATGCTACCAACATTCATGAAAAAGTTCATCCATTTTCATTTGTCATCCAAATTTTCATCCTTTAATATCTTTCATCCATGAACACATGGTAAAATATTCCTCCATGTCACCAAATATTATGTCCCATGTGTTAAATAATATTTTTCAAATCTATCGTTGACATCAACAAAATATTCCAAAAAGGATTTGTTCATGCTCACGTTCACTAAATAACATCTTTACTATTGTTCCAAAACTCATCAATCCCAAGTTGTTTGGTAGGGTTCGTGTCTTTAATTTCACTTGAATTCAAAGTGGTTAATACATTGTCCAATTTGGTTTCTAATACAATGGAATCATCAATGCAAATAAGGTTTATTCAACAATTATTTACAAAAGGGTTTATAGATAAATTGTTAATGGCACCCTCTTGTTGGGAAGGGACCATGATGATTTCAATCCATTGTAACAAAATCCTAGAAAAGCTTCTTAGAAGTGTCACATTCTAGAAAATTTTGGATGGCAAACTTGTGCATTATGGCTACAAATGCAAGGTTAGAAACAATTGGTCAAAAAAATTTGGAAACAATTTAATGCAAATTTTAAAATGAAAGGTCATGACATAACTTGAAATTTCAACCTTAAGTTCCACTTGCAAAATTGGATGAACCCTTGTAATTTAGCCCAATCACAAGTTTGAACTTTCACAAAACAATTAGAGAAACTTCAAAAACCCCAACCTTATAACTAACCCCTAAACCCAAATTTTGGTCCTTACAAAGCCCACACATCAACATTTCAAACAAAGCCTTAAAGTCAAGTCCTAAATGTTACACCCTAAAATTTCAACTTTTCAACCCTAAAAAAATCCCTAAATTTTAAACCCTAAAAGATTGAACCCTAAATTGCAAGTTTAAAACCCTAACTCTAAACCACAAACCCCAAACATCTACCACTAAACTTGAAACCCTACAAAGGCCAATTTAAAACCTCAAAACTTAAATGTCGCAACCCCACTTTGAAGCAAGTGTGAGGATGAGATTCACACTCCCAAAAATGGGAACTTGGAGTCTTCCGGGACTCCCGCAACTTCAGAGCTCGATTGCAAAGGTCAAAACACCTCGCCTTGAGGTGTTCCTTAAACCATTGGAAAGGCCTTAAAATGTAGATATCGAAAATGGTTTTGCATAAGCCATTTGGACATCTGCAGCACAAGTTATGGTCGAAAGAAGGGCCAAGAGTCAAATTGGCAGTTTGACTCCCGACCACAAAAAGTTGGGAATCGACCCAATCCTGGTGTGTGTAGATGGAGTGCGACACACCATTGGAAAGCTCTTGAAGAGAACTACAAGTTTGCTTAAGACCTCATCCCAATTTGAGGTCTAAGCCGGGAGCTATGAGCTCCCAAAGTCCTGAGAGTCCAAACCGGGATAGTTTCGGGACTCCTCCTTAGGAGTCTCGGGAATAAAAGCCATTCGGATGCAGGTGCGGTGGAGCAACGCAGAGAATAGTATATGGGGGAAGGTGGTGGCTTCCCCCGAGTTTGGGCCGTGGTGAATCAAGTGAGTCCATGTTACCCATGGCTTGTCCCAACACTAAGAGTGTTTTCGAAGGTGAACTAACCAACTTGTGGTTGGTTTTGATGTAGGACTGAGTAACTAAAATAGTTGTCCCTCTTCCTAGTTTAATCCCGGAGCTTTCAGCACGCCCCTCTCACCCCCTTTAGTGTTGGAAGCTGAGAGCGACACCAAATTCCAACTACTTTCGTTCTTTAACATAGTTGGACCCATTTTGGGTCTAACAAGGAACTTGGGGGCGCATCATTAAATATCTTAATACTTAACTTTTGAAAACTCAATCTTTAAACCTGAAAAGTTTAACCATAAAATAAGCAATAGCCAAAAGAAATAACCAATAACAAAGGGAAACAACATAGGGAAATAACTAATAGCATAAGGAAACAACCAATATCCATGATGTAAATATCCTTAACCAATAGCCAATGGCCATAGTCATAGCCATAATAGGCCTAGTGTAAAGATCGATAGCCAATAGCCACAGGCAATAGTCCCCTAGCACCTTAAACCCATAGCCTCCTAGCCCATGTGCATATTTCCCCATAGCAAAGGCTCTAAGACAGCCCAAGGGTGGAAAAAAATAACTTGATGTACCCAATTTGGACAATCTGATCTTAGTTTTCCCAATTTGCACTCTATCTCACAATTTGATGAATAACATCAAGTAATGGATGAGGAGGCGAAAAGGAGTGAAAGTGGTGCCCAACAAGTAATATGGATAACTTCACTAACTTAACAGCAATCAAACTTGAAACTTGCCCAGAAGAACAGGCAAAATATTAGCTAATAAATCAGTTATCAACACACAATGCTCAACCAGAACTCATGCACCTAACAAACCTTACATAAACCGGAGAAGAAACCACACAAATCAAACTTGGAGAAGAATAGTTAGGCCAGAGTTAAGCATTACCCACCAGCGTGCACCATCCACTGGATGCTGGTTGTGGATGATTTTCAACTGAGTTAATATCTAATCTAACCTTGGTAGCCCATTCTGTAATAAGTAGGGCCTATATATAGGTAAATGGGTAGGAAAATAGGCAACTACTATCAAAGTAGATAGTTCATACATAGGTAAGGACTGATTACAGTACCAACTAGCAACCCAGTTACACATTGTTGATTAAGAGGTAAGGGTTTAGGGTTTAGGGT
>Ga0116228_10004185_pt1 | contig 12761 bp, 11 predicted proteins | sample S1TSphfallax_2_FD_89694 | JGI IMG/M metagenome (GOLD analysis project Ga0116228, IMG submission 89694) | Host-associated microbial communities from peat moss isolated from Minnesota, USA - S1T2_Fc - Sphagnum fallax MG | ecosystem: Host-associated > Plants > Peat moss > Unclassified | place... | reverse complement strand
TTTTCGAAGGGCTGCACTGTCATGCCCAGAAAGGACGCGGGGCCCGACAGTGCTCGATGCGCAGGGGGGGATACTTTAGCGTCTTGCGTTCAAGATACACACAAAGGCAGGCCCATGAATTTAGTGGGGAGGATTCATAGAGGGCTGTGCCGAATGGACCTAACGGCGACTATTTGCCTCATGAAACCTATGCAGCACCGGCCTAGAACGCCAATCTCTCAGTTTCCGCGTGGGCCCGGTAAAACGTTGGCCAAACTCTTTACTTTTCACAAAAGCACTTGGACCCTGATATGGAATACTTTTCGCTCACTTCATGGTGCCAAATTTACTTCTACAAGTTTTCAGAGTTTCATGGTAATAGTTTTCATGGATAGGAATTTCATGGAATGTTTTTTCAAGGTTACATGTGCAAGTTTTAAATTTTTTATGATTACAAACTATCATTTTTCTAGATCACATGTACCATTTTTTCATGGTAAGAGGTGTATTATTTCATGGGTACATGCTATCACAACATTTGCAACCCACAAGTTAAAAGTGGGAATAACACCATTTGCACAAATATAATTTCTTGGCTGATCATTTCATGGGTCAAATTTATTAGTGTAAAATTTCAAGTTTTCATGGTACTAATTTTCATGGTATGTTATTTCAAGGTCACATGTGCAAGATTTCAAACTTTAATGGTTGTAAATACCATTTTTATTGGTTTAAAGTGTCATTTTTCATGGTTACAATGTCGCAAACCTAGCCTTGGGTTTATGACCAAGGAAAGGTTTGCAAGGGTGCGGGCCAAGAGGGAAGCTTGGGAGTCACATCTCATGTTTTTAGGAGTGCAAGAAAGAGTGAGGGAATGAATTCTCACACTGTCCTAAACGAGCTCCTACTTTGGGAGTTGAAGTCCAAATGGACTTCCAAATTTTCAAAATGCAATTGTAGGGGTCAAAATCCATTTGATTTCCTTGCATGCAGGTGATGTGCAACATACCATTGGAAAGCTCTTGACAAGTGTTACAACTTTGCTTCAAACCTCATCTCAATTGGAGGTCTGCACACAAAGTTATGGGCCCCAAAGCTCTGAAAGTCTCAAATTTGGGTCAAAATGACATTTGAGTGTTGGTCCCATGGCCAGGCATAGAGTATATTATAAGGGAGAAAGTGTTGGCTTCCCCCAAGTTTGGGCCGTGGTGAGTCTTGTGAGTCCGTGTTTGCTCATGGTTCATCCATGCACAAAAATGCTATAACTACGCATTGACCAACTTGTTGTTTGGTTTGTGCAGGTCCGTGTGAATGATTAAATTGCTTCTTAATCTTCCTAGTTTCATCCTAAAGGTCCAGCATGCCCTTCTACCCTCAAAATGTTGCGAGCCAAGGAATGTGCCCCAACTCTTTTCCTTCTGATGTCTTCACCCTTAGACTTGCAATTAAGTCCATCAAGGAACTTGGGGTGCGTTATACAAGCTCAGTTCTTCATGGTGACATGATACCATAACTTAAATTAATATAAAATAATAATATTTTTAAAATTGTAATAAAATTCAGAAAATTCATATTAAAAAAAGTAAATGTTTTGATATTAAATGATTAGTTACAATTGAAAATGGCATGTACATGGAAATCTAATAATGGCATTTTCAAAGGAAATATTATTCACTATTTTAAATAAAGATATAATGTGTTCCATATAAATGTTGAATACATTTACTTTTTGGAACTTTTTCAAATGTAATGAATTTTGATGCAATCGTAAATATCATAAATATAAATGTCCTTAAAGGGAATTGCAAATTGTGTTTTCATTTACTATGTGAATTGATGACATGATGTGTTTATTCATATGAACATTATTTCTAGAAAACTTGGAAATTATTCAGATTTTTTTTAATTAGAAAAGTTCCATTGTCAATATTTATATTATGTTAATAATCCAACAACAAGTATAAAGTATGAAATTTGTTTTTTTGGGGAAAGAATTCAAAATTAAGGAAGTGTATTGAATGGTTCCTTTAGTTCCTTTCTTTCCCAAAAATGAAATGGGTAAAGTGTGTCTTTTAGTTGTTTTCTTTCTTGAAAAAGCACAACATATTCCATTCTTTATTAGAGTATTATATATATATATATTGTTAAAAACATAAAATTATTATTTTCAAAAGCTTTTAAAATATATATATTATAAATGTTCGTGCAATTAAAAAATATCACATACATCAACATCTAATGGTGGCATTTTGGAAGGTAATCTTAGATATTATTTAAAATAAAAATACACTATTTTCAATATAAATGTTAAATACATTTTTTTTAAAACATTTAAATGTCAGTTTTTTTTAAATCATTTTTTACAAGGTACATTGATATATATATATATATAACTTTATAAAATTAACAAAAGGAACAAAAAATGAAACCAACTTCCTTTTTTTTTTAAACTAGATATTTTATTAATTTTTAGATTTTACATAAATATGTATATATTTTAAATATGTGGTGTAGGTCAAGATTTTGTGATGTAGCTGGAATGCCAATCATCCATAGATCATTTAACTAAATTTGGCTACATATTATATATGAAAGTAGAAAAAAAAACAAAATCCTTCTATGTTTTTAACTATCTCTTTGAACTTATCATACAAATATGGTGATATGAACTTTTGTTTTTGAATTCAGGCATATTTTGGCCATTTTTTCCATGGAAAACTTTTTGTATATGTCCAAATCGTATATTTTAGATCAAAACTTGGCAAAATTTTGCCCCAAAAAAATGTTAATGATGTAGGTAAATCATATTGTATATTGGTGAGATTTAAAAATTTATGAGCACTTGTACATTAAATTGTTAATTTAAAAATATCCCATTAATTTTTTTAATCTTGAATGTTTTTTATGTTTTTATAAAGGAAAATTGTTTCAAGGGGATTTGAATTTCATTAACATTCATCTACCCAATTTATGAACATTTGTTTATTAAATTGATAATAAAAAGGTCCCATATTTTTTTAAATGGTCATAAATTCATATACAAAGTTTTTTAGAAATATTGTTACAAACTGATTTGAACTTGATCAATATTCATATGCTTTGTAACATAATTTATGATCACTTGTCCATTTAATTGATAATAAAAAAAAATATGCCAACCTTTTTTAAGTAGTTGTAAATTCTAATAATATTTTATGGAAAATTGTTACAATTTAAACTTCATCAACATTTGTATGTTTTATCACATAATTTATGTGCATTTTGCCATCAAATTGATATTAAATATATCCCAAATTTTTGAAATGGTCATAAATTTTTATAATTTTTTTAAAGGAAAATTGTTACAAGTTTATTTCAACTTCATCAACATTCATATGCGTTGTAACATAATTTATGCACATTTGGTCATCATTAAAAAAGATCCCACAATTTTTTGAAATGGTCATTAATTCATATACAAAGGTTTTTAGGAATATTGTTATAAGTTGATTTGAACTTGATCAACATTCATATGCTTTATAACAATTGTTTTGAACACTTGGCCATTTAATTAAAAATATAATTTCAAAGTAATAATGAAAAGGAAAGAATTCCTAGTCATGTACCTAAGTGTGGTTATTATGTTAATAGGAGCCAAATGTAATCATAACCATTACTTAACTCTTTGTTTTTTACATCAAATTTTTTTAAAACAATTTTAATTTGAAAATAAATAATTGTTTTTGCACATTATCAAGTTTAATATCTTATTTTATAAAATTGTGAGATATGAAATTATTTCATTACCATTTCGACCTTCAAAAGTAGTGTAAAAAGACTTGTAATCACTTTTTAAAGCAATAAAAAGATTTGTAAATGGACTTGGAAAGCTTTGAAAATGACATATTTTTGGAATTTTTTTAACACGAACCTTAACAAAATATTATAAAGAAATTATAAAGTTTTAAAAAGATTTTCTTGAAGATTTTTTACAAGAATATTTTAAGAATATTCCCAAAAGAATCACCTAAAGGGTGTAGTGCCTCCTATTAGGTCGTCTGCACCCACTTAACTTGCATTGGGATACTTAAAAATATTCATTTGTATAGTTCAAATATGTACCTTCCACTTTTTACAAACAACAAATTCATGATTATAAATTTTTGACAACATAAAATATATTAAATTATAGCATCTTTAAATTGCACCTTTTGTAAGTAACATCATTTGCAATTAAAGCCCCAAAGCAAACATTGGGAAAAAAAGAAAAAATATATATATAATTTTTCCAATTTCAAGTGAGTAGCAAAAAGCTCTCAAGTGCTAAGCAACAAAAAGATCAATGGGAAAGACAAATTTTATCTTTCTTATTTTATATTATATTTACGTTCAGATTTGAATAGAGCTAAAAATATTTTTGTTCAACACTCATTCAAATCCTATGTTCATATAATTCTATAAACATATTTTACACATTCTATTCTATGTGGGTGCTTCTAGGCCATTTTTGTAATAACACAATAGTGTAAAAAAAAACATAAAAGAATTCATAAGAATTTCATGTACTTTGAACTTTTCAATGCTTCAACCAAAAATGTAACAATGGTTCCTAGATGTATCCAAAAAAATGATAATCTCCTATGATCCTTTTATCCTCCTCTATTTTATCCTTTTTAAACATAAGTTCAAAATTCAAACATCATTCTAATTAGTAAATAACCATTACATATTTGTCCAATATTTGATGTGAATTTTTTTATTAATCCAAAATTAAAAAAACAAAACAAATAATTATTGTTTAACATTACCTTCTATGTACATTGGATTTTGTCTTCAAAATCCAAAAAATGAAATTGTAATGGAAACTATATAAGTACAAAATTACATATCGGTCTACACAACAAGGTCCTTTAGATTAAATATTGATTCAATCAATAATCTTAGTTGTAATCACTACTTGTATAACCTAATTAACTACATCTAAAATTGGATCTCGAATATGATTAAAAATAAATTGCAATGTAACCTCTTGAGCTTTTGAAGCATGAAGAAATATAGATTTAAATGTATTTGTAATTTGATCATGAGGTAAAACTTGATCTTCCTTTGTCTTTGATCCTCCCTTTATCTATGTAAATACATCTTTTTTTTAATGTTGGACTTGGTGATTTGTTGTTCAGTTTAACTCCATCCACTTCTTTCTCCATCCAATTTGGTGAAAATTGTTCCAAATTTGTTAATGGTGGAACATAAACAAAATTTGGAAACACTTACTCATAAGCCACAATTTGATGTTATGACAATTGTTTGTTTAGACTATGTAATTCCAATTATTCTCACATTTGCTACATGCAATATGACATTACTTGCCAATATTATAATGTATAATAGGCATAAAGAAAGCAAATTAGATAAAAGAATTCAACACTCACACTTTATTTATCAATTGCACCCATTCTTTTGGTGGTGTAATGTTGGGTGGAAGCAATGAATTTGTTTTGGACCTAAATCTAAAAGATGAAACATCTCCACACTTTAGTGTAAACGACCTCATTAGAGGTGGACCTATAGTTGTTAATGTTACATTTGGCACTACTTCTTGTACCACTTGAACATTTGGCACAATTCTTGGGCCACATTATATTGATTGCTAAAGCTCCTTATCTATGTTTTAGGATTGATATGGTGACTTTGAACTTGCTTTTACATATTGACTTTTTTTTTTGTCCTTTGCTACATCCTCTGATATTATATTATTTTTCATTTTTGTACGTTTTGACATTGATTTTGTACAAATGCAAATTGGAGAAACAATTGGTCTTAACATACACTAAATATCTGCAAACATTATTCCTAAAGCTTAAGTAGGTATTTGATTTTGTTGTAGTAATTTGTATGCAACTTTTTGGACCTTTCTAGGAGCAAATCCAATCGGTATTTTTGCTTAATGTGTTGTCCAATCCAAATCAACACATGTTGCAAACCACTTCCATAACAAAATTGCAATTGTATGCTTACATAGAAGGTATCATATTTCTTGGTGGTGGTAGTTGCTTTATTCGCAACTTTATCCTAATAAGTTTACCACCAACTCATTTCTATAATAAACTAAATAAGCATTATGTTTGTCCAATTCATCTTAACACCTTCATCTACTTTGAAAAATTATATATATATAATATTATTACTGAGGTTCGTTAGTTTGTTTTTTAAATAAACAACATACAAAATACCAAGAATCCTCTTATTCCATGGCAAAACAAACTTACTCATAGTCCATTAATTAAAATTCATATAATTCTCTATATTAATCTTCCCTTCCAAGTAAGGTGCAAGATTAGTTATTTGCATCAAACTATTGTCAACAATTCCAAATTGAGAAACTCCAAATGTTTCTACAAACCATTGATGGTTAGTAATGATCAATTTACTTCAAACTATAGGTTTGAGAATTTGGTCATTGTTCGATTTCTTACAACTAAGAAGATACTTGTTTTGAAGGTTGTGGCATGGATTCTATTATTGTACATGAAATAATCCATTCAATCTTGCATGTTGCACCCAATTTGCTTCCAATAGTCCTTCAACAATTTAGTTCATAATCTTCTATGTTTCCTTGGTATTATTGTTAGTCTCCTCGTGAACCATTGTGTGTTGAAAATATTTTGGTTGCTTGGACACATTTAATGGTTCCAATTTTTCATTTCCTTGAGAATTAAAAATATTGACTGTAATTACTTGTTGCGGCTACTCTCTTGGAACTACTATCTATAATTGTCCAATCACATTTCACACAAATCTCTTAAAATTTCTCGCATTTTTAGTCAATAAATCTTGTAGAGATCTAATGACGCGCTCCCAAGTTCCTAGTTAGACCCAAGATAGGCCTAAGTTATTCAAACAACGAAATTGTGAGGAATTCGAGGCACGTTCTCATCTTTTAACACTAAAAGGGGTAGAGGGGCATGCTGAGGTCCCGAGATGGGACTAGGAAGAGTGACAAGCTTTAGTTACTTATTCAAACCTACACCAAACCAACCAACAAGTTGGTTAACACCATTCTTGGAGCACTTTTAGTGCTAGGACAAACCACGGGCAACTTTGGACTCACAAGACTCACCACGACCCAAACTCGGGGGAAGCCACCACCTTCCCCCATATAGTATTCTATGTGCCTCCCCACAGCACCCACATCCAAATGGCTTTTTGTTCTAGGACTCCCAAGGAAGAGTCCCAAAACTACCACGGTTTGGACTCTCGCAATTTTGCGAGACTATAACTATTTGCTCAGACCTCTGATTGGGACGAGGTCTGAAGCAAAGATGTAGCTCTCGTCGAGAGCTTTCCAATGGTGAGTCGATTCCTGACTTTTAGTGGTCGAACGTCAAACTGCCAGTTTGACTCCTTACCTTCCTTTTTGCCATAGCTTGTGCTGCAAATGTCCAAATGGTTCATGCGAGCCCATTTTAGACATCTACACTTCAATAGCTTTCCAATGATATTAAGAACGCCCCAATGCGAGGTGTTTTGACCCCTGCAATCGTACTCTGAAATTTTGGGAGTCCCGGAGGACTCCCAAGTCCCCATTTCGGGAGTGTGAGTCTCATCTTCACATTCTCTCAAAGTAGGGTTGTGACATCTAACTACTAAAGGTGGTATGCACAAAAGAACCTCATTCTTTCCCACTTTAAATCTATAAACCTTTTTAGTTCTAATGTTGAAGGTCTTTAATTTATTTTTTTTCATTTTACATTGTAAGAATTCAATAAAGTTTTTTCATCACTCATTTTGCATTGAAAAAATGAAGAAAAAACAAGAAAGTTTTGAAAAAATTATCCTTACGAAAAATAGGTATGCATGTTTGCAAAAAAATGCACTAATTGCACAAAGCATTGCAATGTTACAATTTGTCATTTACTATTCACATGTCACGCATTGATGACCATTCTCATAGATGCTACTTTAGATGTTGAAGGAAAATGGATTTAAAAAGGTCCAAACCATTTTCAATTAAATTTTCTTGTATGTGATTTGGCCACTTTTGGAAATCAAATTACATAATCATTGAATTTGAACTATTTATTTGGATTTTGGTGTTGTGACCGTAGTGACCAATTCCTTTGATTGGTTGCAACATTGTCCTAAGCATCTAATTTATGTTCCTGCAAGGTTTCCAATTCGTTTAATCTATTGGAAAGTACGCGAGTAGGATTTTGATCAATTTATGCATCAAGTTGATATGTAAGATATATTATATTGGCAATATAAGATATAATCCATAAACCAACTGAAATGATGTATAACTTGTAACAACCTTATACACAATTTGATATGTTAACAAAGTTGTAGACAAATGTTCATCCCAATCTAAACATTTTTTTTCACTAACTTATTGAATAAGATATCAATTACTTTGTTAATACTTTCAGTTTGACCATTACCCTAAAGGTAATAAACAATAAATTTTTTGTGCTTTAGTAAAAAATGTTTTATTAAATATTCAATAACTTTGTTAATGAAATGAACACATTGATTAGTAACTAGTTGTAAAGCACATCCAAATTGAATAAAAATATATTCATACATAAATTTAAATGTAACTACAATAATATTGGTTCAAAGTGCCTTCGTTTCCACCCATTTCATCACATAATCAGTAGCTACTAAAATATACTAAATTTTAATGTATTAGCTTGTTGGTTTATTTGGTCCGAAAAAATCAAGTTTCCACTTCATAAATGGTTATGCAGGTAATGATATCACCAACTTCACCTTATTGTGTGTAACTAAACTTCTTACTTTCTGACATTGACCATAGGTATCACAAAACTCCAAAATATTTATGTGAAGTGTTGCCCACCAATAACTTGCATCCAAAATCTTCCTGGTTGTGACATTAACAAAAAAATGCCCTTCAACAACTCCAAAATGAAGCTCTTGCAAATCTTCAATATTTGATCCAACTAAACACAATGACATAGTTGTTGATCCTAATTGATTTCATACATGATCCCTTTTTGAAGGAAAAATGGCTTAGAGTTCTGTTGGAAAATCATGTTTATACTCTTTTGTATAATTGGAAGGTATTAGACTTGTCGTCAAATAGTCACTCATATTGTATCACAATGGTTTAAAATTCACTTTAAAAGAAGATAAATTGATGTTAATCTTCTCCTAGTAACAAATGCTGGGAGGGGCAACTGTGTAACTTGGTGTGGAGGGGTCAACAACAAGGGATGCATGATCTTGGAATTGTACATGAATCAGTTACAATATTGTTTTCCCCTGTTTAATATGACATGTTTGGGAAACTCAAGAAATGTCATATTATCAAGGTGTCTATTTTTGTTAATGTGTCAAATGACTTAAAATTATTGAATTATTGAGGGAGTGCAAAAACATGACTAATACAACTTTCAAAACATATTCAAGTTATTAAGGAAATTGAAATGATATCAAACAATAACTTACAATTAAAAAAAACAAATTGCCTCAAGACAACTTGAAACAATAATCTACCAATGTCGGGTGTCACATATCTAAATTGGAAACATACATCTTATCTAAATTTTCTAATATTTTGTGAAAGTTAATAATTTCAAAGACAACAAAATATATATTGTTGTTTAATAAGAAATTAGAGAACAATGTTGCATATTGTTTTGATTTACAACATGTACATCCAAGTCATCAACATTTGGTAACTCACAAATATGTTTGATGTATTATAAATAAAATAAAATGATTTTTTAGCATTAATGAATTTTTTAATATGACAAAATGGGATTTTCAAATGTGATCTTATCAAGTGTCATATTATCTAGGGAGTTTTGAACCAAAAATTTTGTTTGTGTAAAAATGTGTGAAATAAATGAGGTTAACATATAAACGAGCACCAAATTACCGAGGTTAGAGCATCTGCACCCTTCTCCCTTCAATTCACCCCTTGACCACTAGTATCATCACATCCAAAATTTGTTGTCACAAGCTGTCGTTTTCACACCTTTGAACCGCAATATGTTTCCTCTATATAGTCGGTGAACCAATCACAATCACTATACACAGGTGATCATTATTGTCCATCAATCTAGGAGAAAGGACCTTCCTTAAATTAATTATAGTGGGGCATATTGAGGCATGAGTATGCCGTGGCTCAAATTCAGAAGCACTCTCACCCTCCCTGAATTTGCATCAGGAGAGAACTCAGAGGTAGTGTGGGCATGCTCTTAGACTGTATTGCGAAAGGGCGGGGATGGAAATTAAAAAGAAGACAAAACTCAGAACGATAAACCACATGTCGCAGTGATGGATCACGGTCAACACGGTGAAACTGTGGGCAGCATCACGAGGGAAGCGGGCGAGGCGCAAAATAATACCCCCACCCCCCGCCAAATCTAGCACTGTCTAGCGCCCTTTCAGGGCCTGCACTGGGTCGAACCGTGTGGTCCGACTTTTCGACCGTGGAAGTTATTCAAATAAAAAAGAAAGCACACTTTTCTCATCTCCTGGATTTATGCTAGTGGTCCTAGCATGTTCTATACCTGGATGATTCAGATTGCGAATCTGCTGAGCTGCTGCTGCAAACTATAAAACAACTCTTAAATTTTACAAAAACATGTAGAACCATGCTGCGAGAAAAACAAGCGCTAGACAAAACTCAATGGGGGCTCTTAAAACTGCCTGGGTTACCTGACACACATTGTTATTCCTGCACACTAGTGGATGGATACGGCAACGAAACTAGCCTTAACATTTGTAAGGTAGATCGGCTGGTGACCGAACATTTCAGCATTCAGGGCAGGCCGGATCCAAGGGGAATGCTTTGTTGTTTTTGGTGTACAAACAAAACTTTGAAGCTTTCTCTCTGTGCATCTGACATATTAACAATCGTTAATATGAAAACGGATTAGAAATGAGAAAGTTACCTCCTCTGGGCACATCTGACATATTAATAATTGTCAAAAATAGATTAGAAATGAGAAAGTTACAACCCCCAAAGTAAAGGGGGTTAAGAACTCGAAAAAAAAAACCACTAAACACTACCAAAGTCAGTTCCTGAACACTCAAAAAATCTTGATTTGTAGAACTTCAGGTGATGTTCCTTTAACATTTTAAATCGTTGAAAATGAATAAGAAATAAGAAAGTTACGAGGTTTGAAAGTAGGAGGGCTCCAAAAATGAAAAAAAAAAAGACACATTTCGTGAGTTGGAAGCTCTTTTTTTTTTTCTTGTTATTTTTCCATTACTCCTTTTCCTTTGCACTTGAAAGATGATTTCTAAAGCTTGAGGTAGCACTCTCATAACATTTTAAATCACATGATATGGAGTGCATATTGTGAAGATATAAATAAGTGTTTGATCATAGGCAGGTGGTTGGTGATGGGCTGGTCTACCCCAATGACATTGAGCTTGCCCTTAACCTTGTGGCGGAGTAATTAGGGCTGCCTTTAGGTGCAGAGACAGGAGTTTTTGTCTCTTTCCTCAATTTGCAATTTGGATGATTGTCTAGGTGGTTCATTAATTGCAGAGATTATTTCCCATGCCCCAACAGATGAAGGATGAAGAAAGTCGTCAGTCCGATCCCACTACTTTAAAAGTAGTGATGTCTGGGTCCCCCTTATGTTTTTTTTATTGCATGGCTTGCTGCAGCAGGAGGAAGAGGGGGGGGGCGGGTGTGAGATGCCCACCCTTGTGTTCTTTTTCGGAGTGCTTGCTGCAGCAGGAGTAAGATGGGGGGGAGGAGTGTGATGCCCACCCTTGTGTTCTTTTTCGTAGTGCTTGCTGCAGAGGAGGAAGGATGTTCAAAAGTCAAGGAAGATTACTGCCCACATTTCCCTACTTTGAAATGGTGGACCCACACATCAGTCCTTTAAAACAATGGGACCACACTTAAGACTTTCTTCATCCATTCGTCATAATAAATAATTGTACTAATCGGTACCAATGTGGGTGTGGTTTTGCCTTGGCCAATATTCAACTTCCCCTACCCTTCTTGCCATGTGCAAGTCAGAGCTCAAAATTTCAACACTAACTCAAGCACCAAAGGTGAGTTTTTACATATTTACCATTTAATTTTTAATTTTTTTCGTTGTTGCTTTTATTTTTGTTTTATTTTTTTTTTTACTATTGTCAGAGTTTTGCTATTTTATTTTATTTTTTCATTATGTACCAATCCTTTAATTCTTGTGTTTTGTTGTTTAGTTTTCCAGGATTTTTTAAACTTAAAATATAAACTATAATTTCTTTCACCCAAAAGCCCCATTTTTTTTCACCTTATGATCTTTAAACTTTTTCTAAAATTTTAGAAATATACTTTTTTTTTGGGGGTAATATTTTAAAAGATAGATTGCATTTTGTAATTACTTGTAAATGTTAGTTTTAGTTTTTGATAAAATCATATAATTGTTTTATTTTTTTTGTAATTCATCAGGGCAATAATTCTTAATCACAAGCCGACTTAACAATGGAACAACCCTTTGAAAATGAAAATACATGTGATGTATTTATGAATGAAGTAAGTATAAAAGATGAACTTTTGTTAGAACTTGAAAAAATGAAAAGTCTTCAAACAAGGGAAGTAGTAATCTAGAAATGAATGAAAATAATTTTTAAAAGTTACATGCACAAAGAGTATTTTGGAGAGGAAATAATAAAATTGCATCGTGTTGGGCATTTTATTGTGTTAATGATAATAAAGAAATTAATGTAACAAATCTTCAAACTATGCATTATATTTTTTGTCACAATAATCCAATATTGAATATAATCCAAAAACTCAAACTAGGAAATGATTAATCATATTT
>Ga0116228_10004184_pt1 | contig 12761 bp, 11 predicted proteins | sample S1TSphfallax_2_FD_89694 | JGI IMG/M metagenome (GOLD analysis project Ga0116228, IMG submission 89694) | Host-associated microbial communities from peat moss isolated from Minnesota, USA - S1T2_Fc - Sphagnum fallax MG | ecosystem: Host-associated > Plants > Peat moss > Unclassified | place... | reverse complement strand
TTTTTTTTTATAATAATGAAGAAAAACCTTACTTGAAAAAGAATGAGGTGTGTCTTCTTTCTCCAAACTTCAAACTTGCATCCAAATAAACAAAAATATAAAAGTGAAAAATAAACATAAAATAAAAACAAAAAACACATAAAAATAAAAAATAAAAAAGATAAAAACTCGCTTCACCATGTATGTTTTCATGGGGGACTTTTCAACAAATTTTCGAAACAAAAATTTTTTCAAAAAAAAAAACAAAAAAAGGCTGCTTTGCGCCTTTGTGTGTCCCTCTTGGTTTAAAGAAACCGGGGGACTTCACAGTGTCCGAAGGTCACGGGCACCACTAGTCCAAATAAAAAAAACAAGCAAACAAAACACCTACGTTAAATATTTAGATTTAAAAATTTGAACCCAAACCCAATCCAAATTTTCTTTTGAATAATTTGCTATAAGTTTGATTCCACCCCATCCAATGTTCTTATAGAAAATAAAATTTAGGTAATTTTGTTGTTTGATTTCAACTAAGTCCCAAAATTCCAATCCCAAAACAAAATAGTATTTTGTTTGATAATTTGATTCAACACAATTCCAGCCCAAAAATACATTTAAATAAGTTTTTTATTGATTTAATAACCCAATTGAAATATTTTTTTGATATTTTATTGTTTAGAAGAAGGGAAAAAAAGGCGATTTATAAGAAATTTCAGGCCCAAAACTCCAACCCCAATTTTTATGCTTCTGGGTCCACTGGTTGAGTTCTTCACAAGGAAAATTCCGATTCTGAATTCGATTCCAGTTCAGAAAATCAGTCATCATTCGGATTTGGTTCTTACCAACTGGAACGGGAATTAGGGATTCTTCTAACTGAAACGGGAATCGACAGTTCTTACTTCTATTACTTGGGCAGATTCAGTAGATGGCTGCTGAATAATTAATTAATTAATTTATTTTGAAGATTCTATTTCGAAAATAGAATATTCTCAAAATATTACAAAAGATTCTTCGTTTTCCTTCACAAAAAAAAAGGTTTTTTTTCGTCAAGAAAAAGTAGAATTTGAAATTTGAGCATTCAAAAAAATAATACCTATAATTTGTGCTAAAGCTGCAAAGGACGTGTTTTTTTCTAGTGGCAAAATTTTTTGCCAAGTTTTGACCTGAAAAATATGACTTCTACCTATTCAAAGGTATTTTCATGGACAGAATTTTTTTTCAAATCAACAGATTTTTTTGATAGCCATTATTGATGTAGAAGGATTCTATTTTTTCCTACTTTCATATTAGTATTTGATCAAATTTGGCTAAATCGTTTTCTGGATGATTGCCACTTTGGCTAGATAACAAAATTCTTAAAAACAAAACCTGTGCCAAGGTACTACAGTACATGTTCTGATAGATACCCTGGATTCTCACTTTCCAAAGAAAAACTTTAAATAACCTCTGGTTCTTTCATGAAACCCAGGAGTTCTTTGAGGGGTTGGGAATAACTGGAACCGGCGGTTCTTTTATTCTGATTGTTGCCACAAAGTATGGGAACCGGCGGATCTTTTATCCTGATTGTTGCCCCAAAGTATGGGAACCAGAGGTTCTTTTATTCTGATTGTTGCCCCAAAGTATGGGAACCAGCGGTTACTTGATTCTGAAAATTTCCCCAAATACCCGGAATTGGTGGTTCTTTGATTCTCTTCTTTCCAAGCACTCAGAACCGGAGGTTCTTTGATTCTGACTTCCCCAATAAACACCCAAAACCCAGCACGGACCATTTTTTTTGGTTCTGACTTCCCCAATGAACACATGGAACCGGGGGTTCTTTGATTTAAAAATTTGAACCCAAAATCCACGAAAGCAAGTGTACTAAGAGTCTATGGAACCGGCGGTTCCTTTATGCAACAAGTGTCCTGCAAGTAAATGGAACCGGAGGTTCTTTTGTTCGGCAAGTGTCGTGCAAGTACATGGGACCGGCGGATCCTGCTTCAACAAGTGTCGTGCAAGTACATGGAAACCGGAGGTTCTTCTATTCCGCGTGCGTCCTGCACAGAAAAGGAACCGGCGGTTATTATCTCAAAATAACCGCCCCATGGTACTGGGATGGATCTAACGTTCTCCAGCAAGGAGCGCTCTATTCTTTTACTCCTTTCCCTTTGTTTCCCCTTCTTGACTTTTCCAGCAGCTTATTGCTTCCGGCAAGCTTCTTCTTGCCACGACTAAGTACTGCTGCTTGGGTTCTTCATCATCAGCAGCAGCAACACCCACCACGAAACTGCAAGTGATGGTCTTCGTTAGCACAGCTTGTTTTGGTCTTGATCGATGAGCTTCATCAAGTACCTTGTGTGCAAGCAAGCATCAAGGAAGAAAGAAGAACCTGTTGTTGTTGTTGGTGTTATTGCACCGTTTTAGAAGCTGCTTTGGTTTTTGTTATTGTTTGTTGGTGTTTATTCTTTTTTTTTGCGGGGGCGGTGGGTTTTGGTGTGACATCTGCTGTTGCTGTTGCAGTGCAGGAGTTGAGAGCTGATCGTCTCCTGTTGCCAGTTGATCTTCTTCTTCTTCTTCTGTTGTTGATGTTGTTTGCGAGCTGTGTTCTTCTTCTTCTTCTTCTTCTGTTCTTGCAAGGAGGTTTGTTTGCAACGTGCTTTGAGAGTACAAACGATTCACAAGTGATCATCAATCCATCGGAGGAGGAGGGGCGAAAGAGCTAGTTACCGCGGGAACAGTTGTTGAGTACTACTGCACCGCCAAGGAGTGTGAAACTTCGAAGGATTGCAGAAAAGCGGAAACCAGATTTTTCCATTGGGTGTGTGCACGTTAAGTAGGAGGAACAAGAGCAAGAGAAGGACAACAAGGAGGAAGAAGACTACGAGGACGACAAGGGGAAGGGGAAGAGGAAGAAGAAGAGGGCGCCGGGGTTGTGGATTCGTTGGTTTACATTGTGGGAGGCGGGTGTGCGCTGAAAAGGGCAGATCTTTGGTGCAGCTGCGGCATAAACAAGTACTGCGGAGTGGGAAACTGGAGCTGAAGGCTAGAGCTCTTTTCCTTACCTCTCTGAGTCACAGATCCAGTGAGAGAGAGAGAGACAGAGAGAGAGAGAGAGAGAGAGATAGGCGGCCGGGAGTGAGTGAGAGTTGCGGCAATTTTGTGTTTGTGTAAGGGAAAGATTTTGTTGTTGTCCTCGAAAAAGAAAGAAAGAGAAAAAGAAAGAAAGTTCGCAGCTTGGAGAAGGGCTGAAGAAGCAGGTAGGCGGGGTGACAGAAATGCGCCTGCGGCTCGGAGTTGGTGGTGGTGGAGGAGGAGGAAGCAGAGGAGGAGGAGGGGTAGCTAACATCTCATGGAAGGGTATACTGGTGCTGTGTTTGGCAAGTTTTGGGGTGGGATTGCTCTTCACAGACAGGATGTGGAGGAACCTGGATGAGATGGAATATGTGAGACAACAAGATTGCAGTAGTCAGAAACCCAAGCCACCAGATGGAGAGGCGGCGGCAGCCATGGCACAACAGAAAGATATCTTTGAGGAAGTGTCCAAGACCCATCAGGTGATCCAAACTCTGGATAAGACGATCTCCTCTTTAGAAGTGGAGCTTGCAACTTCTCGTGCTCAACAAAACCAAAACATGATAACAATGAGCACCACATCCACCATGAGCACAATAAATCCTGTGCTTTTGCAGAATGCTGCTGCTGGAGAGCCTGCAGAAGCTCGACAAAAGGTTTTCATGGTGGTAGGGATCAACACAGCTTTCAGTAGTAGAAAGAGGAGAGACTCTGTTCGTGAATCATGGATGCCACAGGGAGACAAGCTGAAGCAATTGGAGCAAGAGAAAGGTATTGTGGTTAGGTTTGTGATCGGTCATAGTGCAACAGCAGGAGGTATATTGGATCGAGCAATTGAAGCTGAAAATGCACAGCATTCAGATTTCTTGCGGCTGGATCATGTGGAGGGATATCTTGAGCTCTCCATGAAGACCAAGATCTACTTTGCAACAGCAGTCAATAAATGGGATGCGGATTTCTATGTCAAAGTCGATGATGATGTGCATGTGAACTTAGGTATGCTTGCCACCACTCTCGCAAGACATAGCTCAAAACCTCGAGTCTACATTGGTTGCATGAAATCAGGACCCGTGCTTTCACAGAAGGGAGTGAAATACTATGAGCCTGAGCATTGGAAGTTTGGTGAAGAAGGTAACAAGTACTTCAGACATGCAACGGGACAAATTTATGCCATCTCCAGAGACCTTGCGAGGTACATTGCTGTCAATCAAGCTTTGCTTCATAGGTACACCAATGAAGATGTCTCATTGGGATCATGGATCATCGGCTTGGATGTTGATCACATTGATGACCGCAGTATGTGCTGTGGTACTCCACCTGATTGTGAATGGAAAGCACAAGCTGGGAACGTATGTGTTGCATCCTTTGATTGGACATGTAGCGGTATTTGCAAGTCTGTAGAAAGGATCAAAGAAGTTCATCGAAGATGCGGTGAAGGTGATGGAGCTGTATGGAATGCTCTTCTTTGATCCCAAAAATTAGTAAATTGACATCATATCTCTCAGTGTTTTTAATCTCTAGGGTTTGTGTTTTTTTATCACTAGGGTTTGTGTGTTTATATTTTGAGATTATGAGCAAAAGGCTTTTTGCATCATTAGGATTTTTCCCATGGCAACAGCTGCTTGCTTGCTGCTGTACAGGGGAATCCTAAGCACCCATTGTGCCGAGTCATGTTGTAGTAGTAGTTATTCATCATCAATATGTCTGAAAATACCACCATTGCCAGCAGGAAAAAAAAGTGGCACTGGTTTCAATTTGCAACAACTGAACAGTTTCGGTTCTTCTTCTTTTTCTTCATCTTTTTACATTGCTGCATTTAAAAATATGCTCATAGTGAAATAGCATATTTAGTGTTATGGTGTGCTTAGGGTTCTAGCTGTAGTTATGGCAAGTTGGCTTGCAGGAGGAGGTGGAGGTGGTGTTTTTCTACCTCTTGGGGGTGCCTACTTTATATAAGGTTTGAGGGTATACTTTAGTACCTATTGCAGGTAGTTGAGATTTATTTGCTGATTTGAAAGTCTGTCAAATGCAAAATCACACAGCTTTAAGGATGCTGTTTTTTGGTGTTGTATTCAGGAAAAAGGGCAGTTTTGTTGTTATATAACCAGTTTGTGTGATGCAAGAGAGGTGTTGTATATCAGTGATCTGCCAAGTACCTGATTCAGATTCAGTTGCAATATTTAAAATCCTGAGTCAAGATGTAGTAGTCAGGGATTTGTCCACTCTCATGTCAGTTGTGTTTGAATCTGCTGTAGGCCAGATTGATCACTTCATTCAAGAATTGCTGCTTTGGTAGTAGGAAAATAAAATCAGATGGGTTCTGTTGTCACATAATGCTCTTTCATCAATCAGTCTCCTTGTTTCCCTGTGAATATTGATGATTCAGAAGTTTTATGCATTATGGTGTGCAGATTTGAGCTTTGCGCACGAAGTTGTTCCCAAAAAAATTCATTTATCTGTATTTAAGTCTCTCTGATCTTGATACCCACCCTGTTTGCCTGGAAATTTTGATAGTTTACATCTTGAAGTGTAGGTATTACTTTGGGTTATCTTCTCAATTGCTGCATCTCCTCCCTTTGATCTTCCTTTGTTGGCTTTGGCCTGGATGTTAGAGACTATGGAATGTCTCATATCTTCAGGAATGAAGTAAAAAGTAGTCACAAAGATTATGGAAGAAAAACACAGAAGAGTTGAAGACCATGCATGGTGTCATGTACTTGGGTGTCTCTGCTTGAAGATTTTGACAGGGATATGAATGGGGTTAGAGTAATAGTGTAGTAATATACAAAGGGCATGGTTGGGTAGGGTTGTGTGTATGTGAAAAAAAACCATAAGCCAATGGAATTGCGGGATTTGGTGGTCTAAATTTTTTCCCTTAGTTATCTTGAGTGAACTAACAGTGAATTGTGTAATAGGGTTTGGGAGGAGGTTTGAGAGAATTTTAGAGAACCAATGAAAATGATAGAAAGGTACCATTGTTTTCAATGTTCAGCTGAATAGGGTTTTCTGTAGGTTTGAATTTTGTTTTCTTAGTTATTCTGAGTGAATAACAGTTCAATGTGTAACAGTAGCTATTTACAGATGGGGTTCTTGCAGATTACTTGTGAAACTTTGTTATACATGTCTTTTGATTTCTTGCTACTAAATGATGTGATTTCTATTTCCAAGAGCAAAGAGAGAATGCAGCACATGGTGGACTTTCCTTCTCCATCTAACTTGGTGGTTTCTAGACTCTAAACTTCACACATTATTATCATTGAATGGAAACATTGACTTAAGGTTCTTGGTATAGGACAAGGGTCTAGCTTTAGACCCTTCTGGATTTGAGGCTCCCCTTGTGAGGCTGGTAGCCAACGTGGAGGGGCCAAAAGTCTGAAAGGGTCTAAAACTGGACCCTTCATATGCGTAAAGAATCACCCTTTCTTCCATCTTTTCTTTAAAACAGGAATTTCTGAAATCTGGAAGGGGCCTTCCAGATTTCAGAAGTTCCCCTGACATCTTCAAAATGCACTAGAAAAAGTCAGGTGGTTCTTTACAAACACCCTGTCTTTCAGCAACAAAACCCTTGGAATGTAGTAGGTCAATATCTTGGTGCATCAAGAAATGTATGTTGCTGGTGTTCATAGCTAGCACCATTCATGTAGAGAGAGAGAAAAGCATTTGCTTTCTTTCAAAATGTGTGTAGATTGATATCATGGACTTTTAGCATGTAGATGAAGAGAACAGGAAGGGATTTTCACAATCAAATCCAATGCCCAAAGACCCAGAGACAGCCATGAATCTGCCAAGTGTTGCAGGATTGATTTGTGGTGTACGTGAGATGACAATGATTGATTGTTGGGTGGTACTACTTGCCAGAAGATTTTGTGTGCAGGAGTATATCAGTGCAGCTTCATAACTGTCACTTGGGAAACCTTCCAGAGCTATGATCCAATATGGTGCTGGCAGTCCCCTGATCATCAACTGCTGCCAACCAGAGTCATACTGTCAATGTGTAAGTCCAGCAACCAAAACCCTTTTGAAGTTTCTTGCTGTGATTTCTGACTAGGGTTGCTACTACTACAGGGTTCTTTATACTAGGGACTTGACTTGTTTTGAAGGCAGGAGTTTTGATGTGTGTTTCTTAATCCTCCTCTGGGAAAGAGATCAACAGATAGATTGGAACTTGGGGAGGGAGGGAGCACACCTACCTGCAATTTTCCACCAGAGGTGGCATTCTGAAATGCAGTGCTGGGGAAGCTCAAGGGCTTCTTGATGTGTGGCTTGTTGTTGAGTGTCAACCCTGCTGCTGAACCTATACTTGTGAAACTGAGCCCAATGTTGGTTGTCTTGGATACAATTCCCACCTCTGTGGCAGCAATCAAGAGAGATGCTTGTGTAATGTCCACTGATTGTATGACATATCCAGCTAGAAAGAGATTGAATGCAACCTGCATCAAGAGCACCACAGCATGAAATGCTTTTGTGAATTCTTTGATGTACCATCTCTTGTGGCCCCCATTGTTTGAATTTTTAGACCCAAAAGGACCAAAGCCCTTGCCCTGATTTTTCCCAATATTCACTCCACCAGTATTATTTACCTCTGCATCTATGGAATACAAAAACATGAGCATATATATCTTCTATTGTCATCTTGCTTTCCCACAAGATGAGACCCACCTTGATAAGCTCTCCACGAGCATTTGCAATCTGACTGACAAGCTCTATTATGGCAGCCTTATTTTGTCGGGCTTGCAAAATGGCATGCTTAATCTCATCTATGCTGCTTTTCTCTGTACCATTTGCTTGGCTGAGGTAACCATCATGTGTTTGTATGTCTATCATGTGGTAGGCAAGCTCATCCAACTGTAAGGTGATGTTTTCAGTGGCAGTGCTGATCTTACTTTGCACAGCCCTAAGAGTGCTTGCTTCATGAGGACTTCCTTCTTCAACTCTAGAACTGACTTGAGCAAGCTCTGCCAGAGACTGCTGAAGACTACCAGAAGCAAGCATGGAGCAAACATCTCTAGCATTCCAGCAAATATCTTTGGTCCCTTGGTTGATGTTGTGAACCTCTAGAGCTGCCAATGGAGAAATGACCTGAACCCCACTATTCAACACATTGAAAACCACACCTTGGTTAAACCCAGTGTGTGGTGTGGTGGCAAGGGAGTATGTCACTTGAGGACAACTCATACCAGCTTCAGCCGAAAGCTTGAACTGTGCAGTGCTTCCCACTTCATACCATGTTCCTGTGAAAGCATCTGCATCAAGAATATCAAAGGTGGGTATGTCTGGACATGTTGTAACATTTCTTGCCACTGCCATTTTGCAAAAGGGATGGAAATCAATTCCTGTCACTTGTTCCCAGAGCATTGAAAGCAGAAGCTGGAGGAGGAATACTTCATGGAGCTTCTTAAGTTTACATCTGGTTGCCACACAAAATTCTGGGTCTGAACTGACCGCCTTCTCCATCTCTGTAGATGCCATGAAAGCGCTTTGAATAGATTGACGAACAAAAGGCATATTGGAGGTTTCATGAATAACAATCTATGAACTCCATTGCAAAAGAAATTGTTGTGATGAGGTTTGCTGTACTGATCAATCAACTCTGTTGCAAAAGCAATTGTTGTGATGAGGTTTCATGGATACTGATCAGTCAACTCTGTTCCAAAAGCAATTGTTATGATCATCACTGGTCATCAGCAGTAGCAGTAGCTCCAGGGACCATAAGAGTTAAGTTTTATGGAAGCAATTTCCTAGTCTTGCAACAAAACATTCCCACAAATCATTTGGAGCTCAATTTAGGAAATGGGTACAACTCAAGAAAAAAGAAGTAGGTCTCCAACTGCCAAAAGCATGTAAGGAAGAAATGGGTTGGTAGAGGGGGGCAAAAGGATGATACCTAGTGCAGTTTGTGTAACTGCCCACCACAAGAGATTTGACATGAGTGGAAAAACAGTTTAACCCATTTTGCTCACACTCAAGTTTTGACATGTTGTGCCGCCCTTTGACACTTTTTTAAGGAAATGGGGTATGTATTTTAGCAAGTCAACTTGTAACTTGTGGGACATGTAGCTTGTAACTTCATCACCCCTCTACTCATACTAGGGGCCATGACCCACTTAGCCCTAAACCCTAAACCTGAAATGGATTTTAGAAAAAGCTCACAACCTCAATAAAATGATAGGCAATTAATGCAATTAATATGTCCTTCATATAGAAGGAAAAGGTTAATGAAATAAATGTAATTAATAAACCAAACCCCCATTCAAATCAAATCTTAAGAGTTCAACACCTCAAGTTAAAAGCAATATACTACATGGCAATGCAATAGTGGGTGATAATCCAACAAGTTTTGGTGTTGGAAGTGGAGACTTAATCACACATCAAAATGTAGAATACTTATATTGACCTTTACTCAAAAGAATGGTGTGTCAGGGAGTCCCAAGATGCATGAATATATACAAGTAGATGCATGGTTTCTGTTCTCCAGTTTTCAATTCCTTCTGCAATGTTCTAAGCCATATTGCTTATTATGCACCATCAGTGAGTGCTCGGTACTCAACTTTTGTAGTTGAAATTGCGACAGTTGGCTGAAGTCGACTACTCCAAAAAATTGGAAAACCATGAAACTTGTAAATCAGCCCCATGGTAGATCTTTGCTTATCTAAATCTCGAGCCCGATCTGCATCTGAGAATTGCACTAACTCCTCAGGTCCAGTTCTCGGGAAGAAAATGCCGTAATCTTTGGTCTGTTGAATGTATCACAAGATTCTTCTACTTGTTTGAGCATGTGCATCTTGAGGTACAAACACAAAGCGACTCATACAACTTACTGAAAATGCTAGATCCGGTAAGAGTGTAGTAGATCAGGCTTCCTATTAATCGTTGATACTCAACTTAATCCGTTGTTTTCAACTCCATCTCAGCTTTGATCTGCACTTCCTATTCCATGGGAATTGAGACTACATAGCAATCACTCACCAAACCTCTCCAAGATTGTTTTAGCATAATGTTGCTACAACAATTTAAGATTCCTTCAGGAAAAATAATGAATTCTATGCCTAAATATAGGCAAGCTAGACCTAGACTGGACATTTCAAAAAACTTTTCCATCTTTTCTTCTAACTCTCTGATTTTCTGTGTGTTGTCTCCAGTTAATAATATATCATCTACATATAGAATTAATATAACATAGAGACCCTCTCTAGAGATACTAAAGTATAGATTACGGTCTGCTTCACTTCGGACTAAACCATGTGTGTGGAAAACTGAATTAATCCTGGAGTACCATGCACGTGAAGGAATCCTGGGGCCTGCTTCAAACCGTAGATTGTTTTTTTCAATAGACACTCATTATCGTCCTCTCCCTTAACCTCAAAACCAAGAGGTTGACACATGTATACTTCAACATTTAAATCTTTGTCGAAAAATGTTGACCTGACATCTAGCTGCTTGATGTTCCATCTATTCTTTGATGTCATTGCAACAATAACACATATTGTTGCCCATTTGACTGTAGATGCAAAATTTTCCTAGAAGTCAATGCCTTGAGTCTACTCAAACCTTCAAGCTACAAGTCTAGCTTTGAATTTTTTTGTGTTCCCATCAGAAGTTAGTTTAGTTTTGAACACCCATTTGCAAGACACAAGAACCTTTCCAAGTGGTAAGGTTGTCAACTCCCAGGTTTTGTTCCTCATGATTGAATCATATCCCTATTGCATAGCTGCTTTCCACCTGAGATGTTCGCAAGCATTTTGAGAAGTTTGCGGCTCATCATCAGTTGATTCCAGGGAATAAATGTAATTTTTGGAATGAAGTGGTGCACTTCGGAATCTTTGTGATGGGGCTCTGAGTGGGAGTGCATGGGACCTAGAGCTCATTCCAATTTCTGTCAAAGAAGGTTCTTTTGTGTGGTTTGGGAAATCAGACCTAGTTGGTTCAACATAACCTTCCGACTACCCTTCTACCCTAGTGGCTCTTAGTTTTCCTACAACAATCGGTTGCCTCTCAATGTCCTCCTCGCCGCGATTTCTCAAATGTGTTGACTATCTCTCACCCCTAGTGGTAGCTGCAACTACATTTGCTGGTATGTGCTCATGATCTTCCCTAGCTACAACTTCTCCTGAAATGTCTGGTTTATCTTTTGATGATTCAAGCTCTAATGGGATCACAATATCATCTTAAACAAATGGATAAGCTCACAAAACCACGATAAGGGTTTTAGGGTTTCATTCTCCCACATTCATTCTCCCCCTATTCATTCTCCCACAAAAGATTAAGATTTGTAATACCATAGTACCTTTACCATTTTGAAATAATCCAAGTTATTATTATTGTTATTTTTGCCTTTTTATTTGGGAATAAACGAGAATACCCATTGCAAGGAAAAAGGTACAACCATTGAGCTAAAACCAAAGGGGCCCACGCAAGGAACAGGTCACAACACAACACAACCCTAGCTAGGAGCTGATGGAGGCAAGACGTGATGCGACTCCCAATTCTATGACAAATCAATTGCCCAAAGCCCCAAAGTTTGTTAAACTTAGACAACAAGGAAACCTCCTTCTCAAATGTTTTACGAATCATAAACATGGCATTGTTTCAAGCAATCGTGGCATATTCCACAAGTAAATTCCACACATTGGATTCCATTTGGTGTACAAACCAAGAATGACCATATGAAAGTAATGGTAGTGGCCCAATGCCAAGTTTGTTGTGTTTGGGGACACTTCTATAAGTAGTGAATTTCTATTTCCACCATTCCTTCACCACAAAATGGGCATTGGTTGTTAAGGAGCTAGTTGATCTTAGTTCTCCAAGCATTGATTGCCACTGCATGGTGCTAAAATGATCATATGAAAGCTACTTCCTTTCTAGTCCTCCCCTTACTCCAAACCTTTTGCCCAAAGCCCACTTGACCTGCATATGTAATATATCTCCCCCCCACCCCCCCCCATTTTGCTTCAGCAACTTTCAAAAGAGACAATTTGTTATTCAATAGGTTCCTCCCAAGAATAGATGTGTACAAGAATAAATTAATGCCACCACCCAAAGTCCAGGAGCATGGGTCAAATGCAAGGTTATTAAGTGAGCCATAAAAATAACCATATATGAAATTTCTTTTTTTTCACTTCAGCCTTACAATCACATGGTAAAAGTGGAAAAATAATAATTCAACATATTATTGCAAATAGCTACCTATGGTAGTTATGTAAGTACTAATGAGTATGTTATAAAAGTACGGATTCACATTGGTTTTCATCCTTGTGGTGTGTGAGAAACACTAAGACATCATCCAGAAAAGAAGACCAAAACAAATCAACACTTCATTAATCAAGCTCAAAACTTTAAACATAGCAATTATGTGATGGTGAAGATCATGAGGTGCTCATGGATAGATGAACATAGTGATTCATAGATTTTGACAATTTAAAAATCAAAATTTCTGGAACTTTTCATTGGGCAACTAATATATTTTTTGAAATTTCTATTTTTAATTATGGGTAAAGGTACTATAATAGAATGAGGGTACATTGCATCATCATTTACATTTTCACAATGAAACAATATACACATTGACACATACATGTATTTCAAATATATATGCACACACATGGTGCAACTATATCTAACTATATAAAAGAACTGTGTCCGTCCGTCAGGCGATCCTTTAGGGGTCGAAGTGCAGTGACGCCTTTAGGTGACAAAACCAGTTTTGGTCCCCCTTTTGTTTTCTGTGTACTGGA
>Ga0116228_10004183_pt1 | contig 12764 bp, 11 predicted proteins | sample S1TSphfallax_2_FD_89694 | JGI IMG/M metagenome (GOLD analysis project Ga0116228, IMG submission 89694) | Host-associated microbial communities from peat moss isolated from Minnesota, USA - S1T2_Fc - Sphagnum fallax MG | ecosystem: Host-associated > Plants > Peat moss > Unclassified | place... | reverse complement strand
CTCCAAAGAGGAGAGGGCCGGGTGCTTATGCATCAGGTTGTAGCTCCATTGAGAAATTTGCGACGACGCGTGCCGGTCATTTTCGACGTTCGGGGTCGCGACGGGCTGGTGGTCCAGTTATCCTGCTGTGTCAACAGCCAAATAAAGTCGGGTTCTGGCCGGGTCGAGCACGGCCAAACCACTTCGAAATTTTAGCGTAATGCCCTACAACTTCCGCAGCAATTCACCAGGCAACAGGGCCTGCGCGTTTTTCTCTTGGAAGGCTAAGGATGCGGCAGGGATGCCTGTTCGCTATCTTACAAATGGCGGAACATCGATGAGCGTCGCTGCATGAGGGGCTCGCCCTACTGGGGCCTTGCCTTAAAGGAGCCCTTGGGGAACTTGAGGCGATAAAGAATGCCGACGGAGATGGCAAACTCGTTCTGCGTGATACCACCGAAGCTGGTGTAGACATAGTCCGGGGAGATGCGGAACGCGAGTTGCGGTGACCGGTTCAGATCGAGCGAACCGCCGAGGGCCATGGCAAAGGAAGCCTGGTTGTTGAACAGACCTACTGCTGCCGGTGGGACCGGCCCAGTTGCCGGAGGCGGTAAGTTGCCCAAAGCATGATCAAAGACCCCGTAATTGACACCGAAAAGACCGTGAAAGTCGACAGCGGCCGGCTTGCCCTGCCTGGCGCGGAAGGTGACGCCGCCAAGGCCCAGGTGTTCCATGATGAACGGGCCTTTAATGCCGTACGGGTTGGGTGACACACCGATGGTGCCGTAGTCGCCGCGAGCCGACGCTGTAACGCCCAGACGCGAGGTGAGCCAGCGCGTGCCCTGTAGATCGAAACCACCAAGATTGCTGCCGCCAATCAATTGCGGGCCGGCATTGGCGTGGTAGAAACCAATGCCACCATAGACGTCATATTTATTGTCGTAGCGGACGTCGGCGAGAGTCAGATTGCGATTCACGTTCTCGTCGATGGTAGGAGGCGGAGGGAGCTTGGGGCTGGAATCGCTGGTCTGGGTCTGAGCGTGGGCGGTTCCGGGGAGAAGCGCCAAGCCGCTGCAAAATCCCAAAGCGCCAAGAATAGAGATCGATGCGACCCTGCGCACCGCGACAAATACTACGTTTTCCTTCAGCAGCAAACTACGCGCCTCCACTTCGCTGCAGGGTACGGCCTGCAGACTGGTACTCCACATTCAAGATACCTCATTCAAAGTACGGCGGCGCAGTCGGCGCACATGGTTACAGCCGCAGCAGATGGCTTTCATACGCGATAGTCTGGAAGGGTGAAAAGCCAAAAGGAAAAGCTGGCAGAGACGCAGTTCGAGTCGCTCGAAGCGATGATTGTCTCCTACGCGGCCGAGGCAGTCCGGGAGGCGGCCGCCGGACATCGCATCCGGCTCGATTATTCATTGGAATCGGTAGCAGCGCTCGAGGGAATTCTGGATGGACAGGCCCCGGCAGACCTCGAATATCAGACCCGCACCTGGGGCGGCTATTTTGGCGAGGTATTGCGGAAACGCTGGGGCGGCGAGTGGTCGCTCACCCAGTATCCGAACGCCGTCGCCGCTGTCCCGACACTGGATATTCAGGGGTCGCGGCTCTATCCGCTGATGAAGGTCTACCGGCGGCTCACGATGGGCGAAAGTGAGAGCCTGACGGCGTTCCTGGAGCTGGTGCAGGGGCGTCTGGGTCCGGTAGCCCGCACCCAGTAGTGCCCGCTAGGTCGCCTTCGACTTTAGTGCCATCCTGCCGGTCGTTCGTTCGTCTTTGTGAAAGATTGACCCGAATTGCCCCGGTTGCATCCGGCACACCACACTTTCCGTACATCCTACAGACAGGCGTTTGTGCGACAATGGGGATCACGGATGAGAATCCGGGTTTCGCTTGTGACAGCTGAAGCCGGGAGGATTTGTATATGGGTGAATTACTGCAACCGACGCATCTGCTGATTGTGCTCGCAATCGCACTGATCATTTTTGGACCGAGCAAGCTGCCTGGTCTCGGCAAGGGCCTGGGCGAAGGTCTGCGTGGCTTCAAGGACGGGATCAAGGGCAATCCCGATCCGGTCAAGAACGAAGACGCCAACGTCGCCGTTACACCGAAGCCAGTCCCCACCCCCGAAGTCAAGTAACAGTTTCTTGCAAGAGAGCTCGCCAGGGCGAGCCGTCTGAAGACGGATACCAGGAGAGGCCGCTCAACCGCGGCCTCTTCGTTCTTTTTAGCTTAGTCTTTCCGTTCGACCAGGCTCTTCATCGCCAGACTGTTCGGTGTGTTCAAGTCGGCTAGTCCTCGAATGACGGCTTCGCGGTCGCGCTCATTTCTGTTCTGGCTGGTCTTCCATTTCCCCTCCAGGCGGCGGACCGGCAGCTCGAGGCCCACGATGGCGCGCATCTGCTGCTCGATATAACGCTCCGGCGCATCGCTCACGCGCCAGGGATTATCTGAGGCGGCTTCATGGATATCGGTCAGACGGGTAAGGTGCGCAAGCAGCCAGTTCGGGTCTTCAACGGCTTTGAGCGATCCGTAGGCGTGGACGACGATGTAGTTCCACGTGGGCACCTCGGCTTTCGTCTTCTCTGCGCCGATTCCTGAAACTGCCGGATACCACGACGCGGAAATGTAGTGATGATGTCCAGAAAAAATCGCCAGTGCTTCGACGTTCGGATCGAAGTCGCGCCACTGGGTATTCCCGCGGGCCACATGCGCCTTGATGACGCCCAGCTCTGAACCATCCTCTTCCAGCACCAACGGCAGGTGCGTGGCGAAGAGGCCCAGCGGCGTCATCGTGATCAAAGAGCCGAAAGGCTCGGCACGCATCAGCTCGTGCATCACGGGGACGCGCGTTTCGAGGTTGTGCTTCGGGATGTACATAGACGCCTTCCCCACAGCGTATCGCACGGTGTGGACGAGTCTGCCTCAGAAAACAGCGGAACTTATGCGGGCCCGGGGGCGTACCCTATCGCAATGCAACCGAGGTGCACGTATGCGCGCGCGTTTCCGTTTTTGTGTTCTGCCTCTATACGGATTGTTTTTGACCGGCATCGTCTGCCCGGCGCAGGATTCCGGCATTGATCTCCATGCCAACTCGCACGCCGGTGCTGCCGAGATTGGCCTGCCTTCCTATCCGGGCGCGGTCCTCGCCAAACAGAAAGATAAAGGCAGCGATTCGACCGCGAACCTGGGCATCAGCTTCGGCGACTTCCACTTCACCCTCCTGGTTGCGGATTACCAGACCAGCGACTCGGCTGCGAAAGTCTTCGCGTTCTATCGCAAACCGCTATCGCGCTATGGCGAAGTATTGGAGTGTGACCACGGTAAACCCGTCGGGCCGCTCACGGTGACCCACTCGGGGCTGACCTGCTCCGATGAAAAGGGTAATTCCATCCAGGGACATTCTTCCTCCGACGATCATGAACTGCGGGCGGGCTTGCCACACAAATTTCGCATCGTGGCGATCGACGAAACGCAGCCAGGGTCGACCCGCTTCGGCCTGGTGTATCTGGAACTGCCGAAAGACAGCGATTGAGGCACCGAGAGGCAGGGCCGCCCTTATCTCTGCAGCTCTGTCGCGGTCGGGTAGTAGCCGGGCTTGGCAATGACATCCAGGTTCGGGCGTTCGACGTGGACATCGATCTTGCGGTAGCGGCTGTCCAGCGCGGTGCCGTGGCTGTTGTAGGTCAGCGTGTATTGCGTGCGCACCTTGTCGAAGATCCGGCCGAAAGACCGCTCCATGCCGGCCGTGGATAGGTCGCGCACGATAAAGCCGCCCGTGGCGCCGGTATAGCGCGGAAGGATGTTGTCATACCCGAGCAGGGGCAAATGGAACTTGTCGATATACCCTTCGATCGGCACGGCCGACTCGCCGACCAGCGTCGCGTACACAGCTTCCTGGTTGGTCTGGAGGAAGCGGACGACTTCAGGTAGACGCGCCTTTGACCGCGCTTCCTTGCCATCGCTGATGACGTAGACCACCCGGCGGCGTCCTTTGGGCGCACGGTCGAGCGCCTGGGCAGCCGCCAGGATCGCATCATTGAGCGTGTGGCTTTCTCTCGGCTCGATAATCATGCCGGTAGAAGAGCCATGTCGATCCAGGTTGGGATCGACCTCTTCGTTATTGATGGTCGGACCGCGAAACATCGGACCGCTCGGGTCTTCATTGATGCCGATCTCGTTGCCGGAGCTACGGGAACGGCTGAGGACTGCGGGAAGACGGTCGCTGGTCGCCGCGGTAAACGTGGTCTGTTCCGTCACGCCGTCTGAATATGTAAAGACAGCAACCTCGTCCTGCGGTGTCAGGACGCCAGTGATCGCTTTGAGGGCATTGTTGACCTGGCTCATCACGTCATGCGGCAGGCTTTGGTCAACCACCAGGGCGATGGAAAGCGGCACGGGGTCAGCACTGAAAAACACAATGTGCTGGCGGATACCGTTCTCATAAATACGAAATTCCCGAGAATCCAGCCCCGGAACTTCCGCGCCGTTCTTATCGAGCACAGTAACCGGCACTACCACTTCATTCACTGGCACGCGGATGAGGTAGTTCTTGGCCTCTTCGTCGGTTTTCGGAGAATACGGCGCTTCCTCCTGGGGAGGTCCATCCGGGTTGGGCGCGTTTGGGTTCTCGGGTTCCGGCGGCGCAATCTGCGGCGCGTCTGTCTCGGTGCCGGACGCCTTGCCCCGCGGCGTCTGGCTGGCTATGCCGGAGATGCTGTCCGCTGGTGGCGCGGGCTGGGGTGTGGGGGCGCTGGGCGCGGGAGCGTCAGGAACGTTCGGCTGCGGTGTGGGAGCACTGGGTGCGCTTTGCTGACTCTGTCCAGCCGCTGCAAACAGGCTCGACGCTACCACGAATGCCATCACTACTCGCTTCACTACCAAACCCCCGAAACTGCAAGGACGCGCCTTCCGGCACAAATCCCTGAGACCTGCTCTACTATAGATGCTGGGTCGATTGATTTGTCCCGGAACGACTGTCCGAAAAGTATTGTCAGGGTAACAGATGGCAGGCGTTCATCGCCTGTCCCGGACACATACGTGTGACGGACAACCCGTTGCATTCGCGTGTGTCTTTCCGGCGAATCTTCTCGTCTATAGGGTCATGCGCATGGTGTCTCTACGTTCGCTTTTCCGTCTTTCGTTTTTCCTGCTGCTGGTCGGCAGCCTGCTGCTCTCCAATCCTCATGCCCGGGCGCAGGATGCGCCTTCGCCGGACAGCGCTCCGCAGGGTCCGCCGGGCGATCCGAATGGCGGCATGGACGATAACCCTGTCTCTACCCTGAAGGTGAACGTCAACCTGGTCAGCCTGTTTTTCGACGCCCGCGACAAACACAACGAGCTCGTTCCTAACCTGACGAAAAATGACTGTGGCGTGGCTGAAGATAAGACGCCGCAAACGATGAAGAACTTTACCCGGGTTGACGACCAGCCACTCACCCTCGGCATCCTGCTCGATACCAGCGGCAGCCAGGAAAATGTGCTGCAACTGGAAGAGCAGACCGGCTCGCAGTTCCTGCACCGCGTCCTGCGCTCGAAAGATGAAGCCTTTCTGATCAATTTCGACGTGGATACGACCCTCCTCTCCGACTTTACAAACAATGCCAACCAGTTGAGCCGCGATATGCAGAAGGCCCAGATCAATACCGGCGGCGGAGGCTACGGGGGCCCCGGCATCGGGCAGGGACCGGTCAATGTCCCCGGCGGCCCGAAAGGCACAGTCTTGTATGACGCCGTGTATCTCGCGGCCCGGCAGAAGATGGCGACTGAAAACGGGCGCAAGGCGATGATCCTTCTCACAGACGGCGAAGACGAAGGCAGCGATCATAAACTCGCCCAGGCAATCGAAGCGGCCCAGAAGGCCAATGTCATGGTCTACGTGCTGCTGATCGCCGACCGGCCATCCTACATGCGTGCCGGCATGATGTATCGAGGCGACTACGTGATGCGCCAGCTCGCCGAGGCGACCGGCGGACGCATGATCGACGTCGGCAACAACGGCAAGAAAATGGAAGACGCTTTCGGCCAGATCGAAGACGAACTGCGCACCCAGTACATCGCCAGCTATACGCCGACGAACACCAAGCTGGACGGCAGCTATCGCAAAGTAGAGATCAGCTGCAAGGTAAATGGCGACAATCTGAAAATCCAGTCACGCAAGGGCTACTACGCGATTGCTCCTGAGGACTAGAACGAGCCCGGGCACAGGCCCGGGCTTACCGTTATCTGCCATATCCCGCGTCATACCCGCGGATATACGCATCCCGGTAGGTCTGTTTGAATTCATCTCGCGGAACAGGGATGCCGCTGCTGGACGGGACATGCTTGTAGGCATCGTCATGCGATGGTCGGTAACTGTGGCCAGTGTCGCGGTCGCGCTGGCCATTCACTTCGCCGGCATGGAAACCCCAGCGCGCAGCATAGTTCGGCAAACGGTCTTCATGGTAGAACTGCCAATACCGTGACTGCGGCGGTGGTAGATATTGCGGCGGCGGATAGTATTGCGCAACAGCAGCCGCGCAGCTTCCAGCCAGCGCCAGCACAGCGCATGCGCGCATGCTGCGCTGTTTCCAATTTGCACCGATAAAATTTCCGGTATGCAGCTTCATAATGTTCCTCCAGCGGCGAAGCCCTGCGTGTCTCTGGTGGGCTTCGTCTCCTGCTTACTGGGACACCATGGTGCGCTTTTAGTTCTGGAGTCAGGCCTGAATTGCGTGGTTACCGACGTACGTCAGCCGATTCGAGTGAAGAACACTACGCCAGTCCCACGTAGGCGAGGTGACGAAGAGCCAGGCGTCTTCCAGGCATGATTGTCTTCCTTTCACCGCCTCGAGCGGTCCGCCTCCAGGCTCCGGGTGAGCATCATCCACAGACCGAAAACTGCCGAGATCAAATTCTGACGGTCAGCTCTTTTGTTCAGGCGATCGAGGGCAGTTCCGGCGTCGCTGCCAGCAGCCGCTGCGTATAGGCATTCTGCGGAGCACTGCAGATCTTCTCCGCAGCACCGACCTCGACGATCTTCCCGGCACTCATCACAGCGATGCGGCCTGCAAGGTACCGCACCAGCGGCATCGAATGCGTGATGAACAAATAACTGAGCTGGAACTCACGCTGCAGCTCGCGCAGCAGGTTGACCACCTGCGCCCCGACACTCACGTCGAGTGCAGACACCGGCTCATCCAGGATCAACAACTCCGGCCGCAATGCAAGGGCACGGGCGATATTGATGCGCTGCCGCTGACCACCGGAAAACTCATGCGGGTAGCGCGTCAGCGCCGAGTCGTCCAGCCCCACCTGCCGCAAGAGCTCGGTCGCGCGCGTCCGCAGCCTTGCAGCCGTATTCTCGCTGCCGTGGATCACCAACGGTTCCGTAATGATGTCGAAAACACGCATCCGAGGATTTAACGCCGCATAGGGGTCCTGAAAAACTGGCTGCATGCGGCGTCGCAATTTGCGCATGGCATGCGCAGGAGCGCCCGTCACTCGCTCACCGTCAAACATGACCGTCCCGGATGTTGCGGGAATCAGTCCCAGGACCATGCGCGCAACCGTGCTCTTGCCCGATCCCGATTCGCCCACAAGCCCCAGCGTTTCGCCGCGCGCGATCGAGAAGGACACGCTGTCCACGACCAGGTGGTCCGCAGCCTTCTTCCAGATCCCGCCGCGGTCGGCATAACTCTTCGAAAGGGATGTCGCTTCCAGCAGCGCCATGCAGCGATGCTAGCCGATTCTCTATCGGACCGTATACTGGCGTATCCACCGGAGGGACTGTCCGCCTTGGCTCTTGATCGAAGGAGTTTTCTTTCCACCTGCAGCAAGCTCGGTATCGCTTCGCCGCTCTTTCCCGGCGCTCTCTACACTCTTGCCGCACAGGGCCAATCCGCAGACCCATCGAAACCCGCCGCCGCGCCGAACATCACGCCGGAGATGATCGACCAGGCCGCCACCCTCGCCGGCATCACGATCGCACCGGAACAAAAGGCAGCCATGCTGGAAGGTCTGGCGCAGATGCGCGCGGGCTACAGCGCCATCCGCGCGCTGAAGCTCCCGAATGCCGTCGCTCCCGCGTTCATCTTCGACCCCCTGGCGTCGGGCGAAACGATTGATACCCAGCGCAAGCCGATGCACATCAGCAAAGCTCCGGCCATAGCGGGCCTTCCGCGGACACTTGAGGATCTCGCCTTTGCCACCGTGCGTGAGCTTGCCGAATATGTGCGGACAAAGAAAGTCTCCTCCGTCGCACTGACCGAGATGTATCTTACGCGCCTGAAACGCTATGACCCCACGCTGCACTTCGTCGTCACGCTCACCGAAGAGCGCGCCATGACGCAAGCAAAGGAAGCCGACCGCGAGATTGCTGCGGGAAAATATCGCGGCCCGCTGCATGGCCTGCCCTGGGGCGCGAAAGACTTGCTCGCCGTGAAGGGCTATCCCACAACGTGGGGCGCGGGCGGCTTCGAACATCAACAGTTCGACGAAGACGCAACTGTCGTGAAACGTCTCGACGAAGCCGGCGCCGTGCTGGTCGCGAAAACGACCCTCGGCGCGCTGGCGATGGGCGACAAGTGGTTTGGCGGACGCACGCGCAATCCATGGAACCCGAAGCAGGGGTCGAGTGGCTCCTCTGCCGGTTCCGCATCCGCGACAGCAGCGGGGTGTGTTGCCTTTGCTATCGGCTCGGAGACGCTGGGATCATTGTCATCGCCGTCCACGCGCTGCGGCGTAACCGCGCTGCGACCGACCTTCGGCTTTGTCCCGCGTACCGGCGCAATGGCCCTGAGCTGGACGATGGATAAGCTGGGGCCCATCTGTCGAGCGGTCGAAGATTGCGCCATCGTCATGTCGAGCATCTATGGGCCCGATGGCCACGACCTGTCCACGCGAGATGCCGCCTTCAATTGGAATGCCGAACTCGATTGGAAGCAGTTGCGCATCGGCTACTTCAAAGAAGAATTCGACGCGCCAAAACCAGCCGACGAGGAGGCGTCAAAAGTGCCCGCCGTCGAGTCTGACGAAGAGCGCAAGAAACGCGAAGCCGCGGAGAAAGAGCGCGCTGCATATCGCGCCAGACGAGACTACGACCGCCGCTTCGACCTGGCAGCGCTCGACAAACTGCATACCATGGGTGTCGCGCTCATTCCTGTGGAGCTGCCGAAGTTTCCCTATGACGCGATGACCGCGGGCCTGACAGCCGAAGCAGCAGCGGCCTTCGACGATCTCACCATGTCTGGCCGCGACAAACTGCTCACTGAACAAGGCCCTTACGACTGGCCAAATGACTTTCGCGTGTCGCGCTTCTATCCTGCGGTTGAATACATTCAGGCCAACCGCGCACGTTCACTTGCGATCGCTGCATGGACAAAGCTGTTCATGAGCGTCGACGTGATCGTCACGCCGACCAACAGCGAACAACTCGTCGCCACGAACCTGACCGGCAATCCCGCTGCAATTCTGCCCAATGGCCTGCGCGGAAACGATGCTCCCGTCGCGCCCCCGCGCGATGATGGCGACGACGACTCCATCGGCGGCCCCGGCACACCCGTCAGCCTCACTTTTCTTGCCGGCCACTACCAGGACGCGAAACTCTGCGCTTTTGCCCGCGCCTACCAGCAGGCCGCAGGCTTCGAACATCTGCACCCAAAGCTTTAGTTTTCGCGCTTGTCTGTGATGGTGGCGAAGCGGTATTCCGCGGGGATACGGACCGTCCGGCTTCTGCCGGTCATGAAAACCTTTGCTCTTGCAGCAGTTGACATGTTTTCCCACCCCGATACCTTAGCTTGAAATCTATCCAAGAGGCCAGGGTCAACCGCTTCCCTTAAATATCGAGGTTCTTCACGTCCAGCGCATTCTCTTCGATAAACTTGCGCCGTGCTTCGACATCCTCACCCATCAGCGTAGAGAAGATCGTCTCTGTCTCAGCCAGATCTTCGAGCTTCACGGAGAGCAGTGTGCGCTTCTCGGGGTCCATGGTCGTTTCCCAAAGTTGAGCCGCTGTCATTTCGCCCAGCCCCTTGTAGCGCTGCACCTGGTACTCGCGTCGGCCCTGTTCGATCACGTAGTCGAACAATTCACGGGCGGTCTGCTTGATGACCGGCTCCTGCAAGGCGCGCGGAGACTTCTTCTGCGCCTGCTCAGTCAGGGCCGCGCCTGACTCTGTATCCGATCCTGTTTCTGTTTCTTCCTCGTGTGCGGCTTCCTCCTGCGCACCTTTGCCCTTGGCTACCGCCTCGATCACGAAAGGCGCCTGCAGTTCATCCTTGATCTGTGCGAACTTGCTCATCATCTGCCGGTATTCCGGGGACGAAGCAAGCGTCCAGTCAATGCGGCGGATCGAACCCTGCGCGTCCTGGTAGCTCACCATCCAGGTCTGGTGCTCTTCCTCATAGGCGGGCGCGTTCACGGCCTTGAACTGGAATTGCTTGGCCATCGCCTTCAACGTTTCAAAGAGCTTCTGCAGCTTGGCTGGCGGCGTTCCCGCACCTTCAAAGTCGGCACGCTTCACAAGTTCCAGAGTGCATACCGCAGTAAGGACCTGTTCATTCCGCAGCCTCTTGTCCACCTTGTCAAAGTAGCCGAGATACTCGCCCAGGTGCGTCATAAAGCGCATGCGAGCCGTCACTTCGAGCTTCTTCTTCTCGGGGCCGTAACTGATGGTTGTTCCTTCCGCGGCGCGCTTCACCATCACTTTCACAAACTCGGCATCGTCCTTGATGTACTGCTCAAAGCGGCCCTTCTTGATGCGATACAGCGGCGGTTGCGCAATGTAGACATTCCCGCGGCGGATGAGCTCTTGCATGTGCCGGAAAAAGAAGGTCAGCAAAAGCGTGCGGATGTGCGAACCGTCGACATCGGCATCGGTCATCAGGATGATCTTGCCGTAGCGCAGCTTCGACGGGTCGAAGTCGTCCTTGCCGATGCCGCAGCCAAGAGCAGTAATCATCGCGCGGATTTCTTCATGGCCCAGCATCTTGTCGTAGCGGGCCTTCTCCACGTTCAGGATCTTGCCTTTCAACGGCAGGATGGCCTGAAAGCGGCGATCGCGCCCCTGCTTGGCGGTGCCGCCTGCGGATTCACCTTCGACCAGGTAGAGTTCGCAGCGGTCCGGTTGGCGCTCGCTGCAGTCGGCGAGCTTGCCGGGCAGGCCGCCGCCATCAAGCGCACCCTTGCGGCGCGTCAGGTCGCGGGCCTTGCGTGCTGCCTCGCGTGCGCGGGCTGCTTCAATCGCTTTGTTGATGATGCGACGCGCCACCGGCGGGTTCTGTTCAAGGAATGCGCCCAGCCGCTCATTGACGAAGGCCTGCACCGTGCCCGCAATATCCGAGTTCAGCTTGCCCTTCGTCTGGCCTTCAAACTGCGGCTGTGACAGTTTCACACTGACGACCGCAACCAGGCCTTCGCGCACGTCGTCTCCGGAAAGATTTTCCTTCACATCCTTGAACAGGCCGAGAGACTGCCCGGCGACGTTGATGGTCCTGGTCAGCGCGGTGCGAAAGCCGGAAAGATGCGTGCCGCCGTCCACGGTATTGATGTTGTTCGCGAAGCTGAAGACGGTCTCGGAGTAGCTGTCGTTGTACTGCAGGGCGATGTCGAGCTCGATGTTGTCGCGCGAAGCCTCCATGTGGATCGGCTTCTCATGCAGCACCTGCTTGCCTTTGTTCAAGTGCTTGATGAACTCGGCGATGCCGCCGGCATATTTGAAATCAGTGCGTTTGGCTTCGCCCGTCTTCGAATCGGTGGTCCGCTCGTCGACCAGCGATATCTCCAGCCCCTTATTGAGAAAGGCAAGCTCCCGCAGACGCTGCGCCAGTGTGTCGTAGTTGTATTCCGTAACCGTGAAGATGCTTTTATCGGGGAGGAAGTGGACCTTGGTGCCCCGCCGCTTACTGGTCCCGCTCTGCCGCAGGCCTGTGGTGGGGATGCCCTTGGAGTAATCCTGTTCCCAGGTGTGACCATCGCGCCAGATTTCGACTTCAAATGCCTCGCTCAGTGCATTCACGCAGGAAACACCGACACCATGCAGGCCGCCGGAAACCTTGTAGTTCGACGCATCGAATTTGCCGCCGGCATGCAGCTTAGTCAACACCACCTGTACTGCCGGCATACGTTCGCCCGTTGGCAGAATCTTGTCATCCACAGGAATACCGCGCCCGTCATCGACGACAGTGATCGAGTTATCGATGTGGATGATGACCTCAACGCGCGTTGCGTGGCCGGCAAGCGCCTCATCCACAGAGTTGTCGACGACTTCATAAACCAGGTGATGCAGACCCTGTTCGCCGGTCGAACCGATATACATCGCGGGCCGAAGTCTGACTGCTTCAAGGCCCTCAAGGATGGTGATGTTTTCGCCAGTGTAGGAATTTTTCGGCATGATGGCGGGCATTTCAGCGAGCGCTACAGGCGTTTCTCTTGTCGACATAGAACTCCGGAAATCCAATGTCGTCTCACTGGGCTCGCGGGCACTGGCTATTGAGCTAAAGCACTGAAAATGAACGAGGTAGAGACGACCAGAACTATCTTAAGTATAGCACGCAAAGGGCTTCCGTGGCGTCGTCGCAATGGCATGATCGCGACGGCCGCGACGGCCTCTCTCGCCAAAAGGGCGTCGGGGGCGGGCGGAACTCTAGTACCCTCTCATTGGGACTACATGCTGACTTGTTACTTTAGTGTATCTGAACGATGTATATATTCTAAACTAGTTGAAATCAATAGAGTTATTAGCGATCTTGGCTATACTCCACAAAAGATGTATAGATCCGCGGGTTTACCCCGCGGGCACT
>Ga0116228_10004182_pt1 | contig 12765 bp, 12 predicted proteins | sample S1TSphfallax_2_FD_89694 | JGI IMG/M metagenome (GOLD analysis project Ga0116228, IMG submission 89694) | Host-associated microbial communities from peat moss isolated from Minnesota, USA - S1T2_Fc - Sphagnum fallax MG | ecosystem: Host-associated > Plants > Peat moss > Unclassified | place... | reverse complement strand
GGGTTTTCGGTGGTGGCTGGGTGGTGTCCAGCCCCTCCAAGGTCAGGGAACAGTATCTACCCCGCTCACCTAAGTCCTTGTTATACATATTCATTTTGGAGCGGGCGAAGGGATTCGAACCCTCGACCCCAACCTTGGCAAGGTTGTGCTCTACCCCTGAGCTACGCCCGCGCTCCCGGCGGAGGCGCGGTCTGTAACCCTGCGACCGGGGGATTGCAAGCCGCCAGCTTGGCAGCCGCACCGACTTGGTTCCATAGGGATGCTGCTCGCGGGCCGACAGACATGCATGACAGCCACGTGGCTGTCGATTGGGCGCCCTAAGCAGCGCATCGTCGGTGTCGAGCCGCTGCAGGTGGAGGCCCTTGGTTTCAACCGACCCGGTAGACCGCAACATGGCTTCGGCTTCTTGAAGGGGCGATTGGATGACCACCTCCCATCAAACGCGCACCGCAGAATAGATGCAATTTCAATCAGGCATGCTGCACGACGCCTACCATGAATTCGGTAGAGCAGTCCAACCGGGATCAGATGTGTCGGCACTGTTGCGCGACGCGAACGCGAGGTTGCTTAACTTTGTCTCAAAGGTTGGTATTCTGCACGGTTTTGCATTCAGTACGTACTCGAACGATAGGAAGAAGTATCAGGGCTCGCCGTTGCAAATTGACTTATCCGGCGACGGCGCAAAATTGAGGTTCGACCATGACCAGCCGGCCGCATGGGTGGTGTTACAGCGTTCCCTCGCGGTCGTCGTTGTTTTGGACGAACTCTTCCTGAACGGTCCGGCCGGGGCGGCTCGATTTCTGGCAGACACGACCGACGCCGCGCATGTCGCTCGCGCCTGCTTCTGTTCGGCAGTCCCGCAATCGTGTCTGCTGCCGGACAGCGACTTCATTGCCAGCGAGGGATACGAAACCACACGGGAGTTAGTGCGCCGGAATGCATGCGCCTGGGACGAACGAAGCCCTACCGTATTTTGGCGCGGCGCCACGACCGGGCAGCGCCGGCACACGCCGCCCGGGCCGGACGCGATCGAGGACGACTTTACCTGGTTGCCGCGGCTTGATTTATGCCGTCGCGCCCGTGACTCGGCCCAGCGAGAACGATATGATTTGGGCGTGGCCGGCATCGCGCGGATAACCGAGCCGCATTTGTTGGCGCGTATCGAAGCGAGCGGCTTTTGCAAGCCGCGGGTTGGGCGCGAGGCTTTTCTCAATCGCAAGGCAATCATCGTTATAGATGGCAATGCGAACGCCTGGAGCGCATTATTTTGCGCCCTGCTCACCGGCGCCTGCGTGTTGAAAGTGGACTCGCCGCGCGGGTTTAAACAGTGGTACTATGACGAACTGGTCCCCTGGAGGCATTTCGTACCGGTATCGGACAATCTGCACGATCTCGATGAGCGAGTCGCATGGGTGTTCGCGCGAGATAGCGAGGAGGCCAGAGATATCGGCATGGCGGGTCAGGCATTTGCCGAAGCCATGACGTTGCCGAATGTCGTGACGGCGGCGGCGGTCCGATTGCGACGCTGGCTGCCTACCGCTACGTTAGCGAAATAGCAGCTCTCGATGGAGGGCGACAAAAGATAGACCGCGATGGATGGTCTTACCCCAGGGCCCTGCCACGAATGGACAAAGCGCCATTCAGCGCGAGTTGCTTTTGCACGGTCTCATACAGAACGATATCCTGTTCGATGAGATCTTCAATGACCTGGCGGTCGGCAGCGTCTGCCATATCTTCGGTGAACAGCGGTTGCGATTGATTGACCTTATCTGCCGGCGAAAAGTCGAACCTGGCCTTGCGCCAAGCCGAATACCGTTCCATATCCGTAATTTCTACGTTCGCCAAAATGAGATTTTCGATTGCAGACTCGGCCGTGCAATTTCCTAGAATTTCACAGATGCCGTTCGGACGGGCGACGACTGGGCTGCGAAGCAAACGTCGGCCGGTCGCGACCAGGTAGGCCGGAGTTGGATCGGGATCCATTTCGGCCATTCCAATCGCAGCCATCCAGCCCGCGGTATCAAACCGATGCGTTCCGCGAAATTTCACCATGATCGAAAGCATATATGAAATTTGAGAATATATCCGGTCGCGCGGATGACGTATCGTTGTAAACACGTCGTCCTGCACGCGGATGAGGCCCTGTTTCAAGTACCAACCCAATTGTACATGGCCGGAAAGCGCGATCGAGTCGGAGAACTGCAAGCCAATGGCGAACAGATGCAGTGCGAGGAAAAGCTCCTTTGTTGGCGTCGCTTCGGGGATCGACATTGTGTGATGAAGAAATGGGTGACGCCGCCGGAGGGCGATCTCCAAATCGGTGCCGGCACATTTTGCAATGTGAATGTTGATCAGTCGTCGTTTCTCCGGGATCGCGGAGAGAACGAACTCGCGTATTCGAGTTTGGAACTCGGGAGCGGACAACGCTTTGACGAGATCGCGTCTTGCGTTATAGTGAGAAGTTTCAATGACCTCGCGCGCCAGGCCGGGTAGCCGGCCTGACGTAATTGCCAGAATTTGCCGGCGGGTCGCGCCCGAGAAGTCGATTTGCCGCGCGATCGACTGGAGCCCCTTGGCTTCGTCGAAGAGTAGAAAGCTGAGGAGCAGCTCACGTGCACTCTCCGGTAACGGAATAATCTGTTTCATCATCGTGATAAGACGCTGTCCTATTAAGTGGGTTTAGCACTGCCGCACTCGCCGCGGGCGCGATCGTGACAGCCTCTCTGCTGCCTCGTATTTCGGCTCGTGGTGAAAATCCACGCGAACAGTCCTTGGATTTTAACCCCTAGCCTTTGTTTTTGCGGGCCGATTCTCCCAACGCTCGGCCAGCGCGCGTAGGGATCGGACCACGGGCAATTTCAAGCTGCTCCCAAGCTTGACTTGCCGCGGGCTTACTAAGTAGCATGAACTCATGTGCAGAAGTCCATTTTTCAGCTTCTTGGCGGGCAAATGTATCCTATGTCGAATTATAGAGGTCGCCCTTTCTGCCGCGTTGGGGCGGTTGCACTTCTTCTGCTGATCGGAATGGTGCCTGGGCGTGCGGGCGCCGGCGAGGTCTGGTTTGCGCCTGCCGACAATCTCCCGCGTGGAGCGGAGATCAAGGATAGCGATTTCCCGCATTTGTTTGACGAACCACCATCCTGGGATACCAGGATCGACGTGTTTCAGATGACGCCCTATTACGCAAGGAAGGCGCCGGATGCGGACTTGTTGCGCGTGCAGGCCTTCCTTGAACGCCACAACATCGCCTTGGCCGTTGGATCCCAACCTATGCAGGTCACCCCCGGCGAATGCGACATGGGTGAAGGCCGAAGCCCGCCCCGCGTCAACCTGCGGCAGTTCCGGCGATTGAAGGATCTCGGCTTGCAAGTTCGCTACGTAGCGCTCGATGAGCCTTTGACCTTCGGTCACTTTTATACCCGTGGCGATCGGCCGTGCCAATTCCCGATCAATGAGGTCGCGCGTCGTGTGGCCTTGACCATCAATGAGATCAGGCAATCCTATCCCAACGCCGCAATCGTTGATTACGAGGCGCCGCCCGACATACCAGCCTATCAATGGACCGACTCGCTTAACACATGGCTCGACGCCTATCGGAGTTACACCGGTTCCCCGCTCTACGCCGTGGTATTTGACGTCAATTGGCGGCGACCCTGGCTTGGCCAAGTGAGACAAGGCGTCGCGTCCCTTCAAGCCCATGGCGTAAGGCCCGGCATGTTCCTGACCATCGCGGGCCCGGGAAATTCTGATGAAGACGCGGTCATGAGCTTTAAACAAAACATCTCGGCGGTGGAATATGCGCAATTACCACTTTCGTTGTCCATAGTGGCGTGCTGGACCCCGTTTCCAACCCATAGCGTTCCGGCGTCCGATCCAACAAGCCTGACGTCCGTCCTGGGCGCCTATCTCGCTCAACAGGGGCGGTAGCACACCGCCTGATTATCCGCAGATCCGCTTTGCCATCGCGCAGATCGTACGCCATTCTTCAACCGGCGTCGTCCCTGGCACCCTTGCCGGATCTGAAAAGCGGCTTATGAAACCTTGTAGAAGATGATCGCTGATTTGCACCACGTCGCCCGGATCGTGACCTGGTTCAACGAGCGTTACGAACAACAATCTGGCTTGGCCATATGCGCGCATCGCCTCAACCACCGGCGCAACGCTGGCAGCATTGCGAACCTGGGGTCCCTTCAAGGTGAAGATACGGCGCCCCTCTGCCAGGTCGTCGCGCATTTTCTCGGCAAGGCGCCGTAGTCGCAAGCACGCGTTCTTATGAACCTCTTCGGCTGTGACCAATTCAGCCTTGGCAAAAGCATGCCAACTAAATTTGTATCTGGTATTGTCGACCATGTATTCGGTCGCGTCTGTCCGAGCGGTCCGCACCTTGATGAATTCCGGCGCATCGATATTTTCAAAACGATCGTGTAACATCGCCAGCAAGACACGCAGCGGCGTAGACGCCCAACGTAGCAGGTCGAGCGGCTCCGCCCCGCAGGCGCGTTGCGCAAAGCCAAACTCGCAGTTTTCGCCAAGACTGACGAAACCCTCCATAACCCGCCTTATGCCGACATTTTGCGCAGCCTCCTCGACATAGTCGATCGGAGCGCGGCCGGACCGTTCCCCGGCCTTACGCCAGAGAGTCATCGCGTCGGTCGCAATCTCGGTATCGCCGAGCTGCGCCGACAAGTCATTCTCGGGACCCGGCTGTTTCATCATCGTCATCAAGGGAGCCCAGGAAAATTCACCACCATAGCCGACTGTCGAGATGGACCTTCATGGCGACTTCGATGGACCCAAAAGCTGGAAGAATTCGGCGGTCGACCAGCCTGGTCAGGCAGCGAGTTGTGTTCCCATGGCGAAGCATGTGTTCCCCTCCTTCAAAGTCCGTTCCACGATTCCAACAAAGACGCGATCTTCCTCGGTCAAAGCTTGCGCATGCCGCAACGCTTCCACGCCTAGCATCTCCAAGGTCACCAGCGGCCGTGAAGCATTTTGGCGCCGCGTGGCAAAGCCCCAGCGCAGCGCCAGCCATTCCTCATAACGATCGACATGGGTGATTTCCACGTCGGCGCGGGTGCAGAATTCCAGCGCGGTCGCAACATTGCCCTCGCCCAGGTGGGCACAAATCGGATTGACTTCCATCAACTCGGGCGTAAATAAAATCTCCCGCGCGAGGTCGCGGTAGTCGCCCGACGCGATGGCGAGCTTTACCTTGTCATGATTGACCAGGCGCAGCCAGTCCTGCGTATCGAGATCCTTCAGTTCCGGATCGTCCGTGAACCGTGTCAGCATGTAGTTCAGTTTCGAAACCACCATGTCGATCGGATTACGCACGATCGAGAATGTCCGGTCGCCGACCCTGACCACCCCGGACTGAAGATATTGTTTGAGCGGAACCTGCCCGTGCACAAAGATGCTCTCCGCGTAAGCAATATTTTCTATGACCGTGCGGATGGCAGCGAACATCTTGTCAGCCGAGAACAAGTTGCGGTCGGTGAGGCGAAAATTGAACGCAGCCGTTCGTTCCACCATCAGCGACGTGATGTCGCTGCCCGCGCATCTGGGAACATGAACAAACAACTGCCGCCTTTTCTCCGGATAGCTTTCCAGCAACCGCACCATCAGGCGCTTCTGGAAATCCTCGCCCTGCACAAGAAAGCGAAAATGTGCGCGCGGATTGTAGCCTGCCTGGGGCTTGGAGCCCTGCGCCGCAGGCAGACGCCCATAAATGCAATAGAAGATCTGCCGCGGCGATACGCCGACGAGGTCCAACCGTTCAACAAGTCTGCCAAGCCCTTTTCCGGGCTCATACAGGCGTAGCGCCTCAAACAAATCACGGCCGCTACGCGGTGCAGGTACGAGCACAGATGCCTCTCAGGTGACGAACGCATGCAGGGCTAGCGTGAAGTTCAGGAGAAAGGAAGGCCAGAGGCTCTGCCCCTGACCCCGCTGGGGACAAGTCCCCAGGCCCCATTTGAATAAGAAAAGTCAGGGGAGCAGGTGGGGGCACACGGTACCTGTCCAAGCTCCGTGTGCCCCCCTCCTTCTCCCCCGACCTGCTTAAGTAACAGGTTCTAGGGACTTGTCCTTAGCCGGGGTCCAGGGCCAGGCCTTCCTTTCTCTCAGAACAGCGCCAACTGACCCGCGTCCGCCTTCGGCGTGCCCGGCACGGCAAAGTGCCGCGTTTCCAGGTCCGTCCGCTCCTCCAGCCCCAACTGGCGCACCGCGCGATGGAAACGTTTGCTCAGCAGTTCCGCATAGGCCCCCTGACCGGTAAATCGGTCGTGAAAACGGCTGTCGTTCAGCATGCCGCCGCGGGTCTGTCGCACCAGGGAGAGAACGTGCCTGGCGCGATCGGGGTAATGCGTGCCGAGCCACGCCTCGAACATCTGGCGCAACTCGTGCGGCAGGCGCAGCAGCACATACCCGGCGTGCCGCGCGCCGGCCTTGGCCGACGCCTCCAGAATTTTCTCCATTTCGGCATCGTTCAGCCCCGGGATCATCGGTGCCGCCAGCACCCCCGCGGGGACCCCCGCCTGAGCCAGCGCCGCGACCGCCGCCAGGCGCCGGGCGGGCGACGCCGCCCGCGGCTCCATTCGCCGCGCCAACTGATTCTCCAACGTGGTTACTGACAGCCACACCCGCACCAGCCCGCGGGCGGCCAGACGTTGCAGTATATCCAGATCGCGCAAGACGCCGGCCGACTTGGTCACAATGCTCAGCGGATGGCCGAATTTCTCCAGAACCTCGAGCACCGACCGCGTCAATCGCAAGGTGCGCTCGACCGGTTGATACGGATCGGTATTGCTGCCGAGCGCCATCGGCCGCGGTATATAGCCAGGCTTGCGCAATTCCTTCTCCAGCAGCGCGCCGACGTCCGGCTTGAAAACCAGCCGCGTTTCGAAATCCAGCCCGGGCGAATAACCCAGATACGCGTGCGACGGCCGCGCATAGCAATAGATGCAGCCGTGTTCGCACCCGCGATACGGGTTCACCGCGCGGTCGAACCCCAAATCCGGCGACGTATTCCACGCGATCACCGACTTGCTGGTATCCCGCGTCAGCGTGGTAGGCAGCGGGGGCAAGTCGGCAAACGACTCCAACGTGCTCCAGCCATCGTCGAACGCCTCGGTTTCGCGCGCATCGAAACGCGGCGCCGGATTGCTGACGGCGCCACGGCCGCGCCGTCCCATCGGGGGCAGCCTCTGGCGCGGCGCGGGCTCCGCATTGCCGCTCATGGCCATGGCGGCAATCGCCGCGTGGTCAATCTCGACACGAGAGGCACCCGGCGAATGCTCCAGTGGCGGCATCGGTGTTCTCCTTTCGTTCAAGGGATCCTTCCCAGGCGCCGCACACGAAGTCAAGAACAAAATACGAACGCGCGTGACGGATGCGAAGCGCCCCAGGAAAGCGCCTACTCAACGCCAGCGCACACATTGGTGTTACATTCTTGCGCAATGCCGTGACCGCACGGCAACGAGACGTGCGCTAGATAGGCTACAGCCACCGCACGACGGCGGCGTTTTGATGAGGAAAACAAAAGTCATGAACCTGAGACATCTGACGATCGCGGCCGCCACCATGTGCGCGCTAACGGCCCCCGGCTTTGCCGTCGCCCAGCCGATGGGCTGGCACCACGGCGGTTTCGGCGGCGGTCCCGGTGGTGGCGACATGGAATTTCTGCACGGCCTGAACCTCACCGACGCCCAGAAGGACCAGGCGAAAACGATCGAGAGATCCGCTTGGGCCCAGGCCAGGCCGCTGATGGAGCAACTGCACACGCTGCATGAGCAGTTTGTCACCACGCTGCTCACCGCCGGCAGCACGCAAGCGCAGGCCGCCGCCATTCAGCAGCAGGAGGAGAGCGTGCGCGCCCAGCTCGACACGGAACGGCTTGGCACCACCATGCAGCTTCGTGCCCTGCTGACGCCGGAGCAGCTCGCGCAGGCCGCCGACCTGCATAGCAAGCTGGAAGCCCTGCATCAGCAGGAACACGACGCCATCGAAAGCGCCCGCAGCTCCGCACAATAAGGCACGTAATCCGGGGGCTTAACCCCCGGATTACTTAACAGGCAAAAACTTTTGCCTGTTAAAGGCGGCGCGCATCGTTTAGCTCGCACCGGCTAAGCGGATCCATGCCTATTTTCCCCACAAGCTTGCAATGGTTTCGCGGCCTGGTGTTCTCGGCCGGCGCGCTCGCGCTCAGCCTTGTCGCCATCGGCTTCGCCAAAGCCGCCACCGGCGCGGACTGGCTTTTCCGAGCGGCGGTCGGCATCAGCCCGTACCTTCCACTCATCATCGCGCCGGCCGGCTTTGCCCTCAGCGTGCTGCTGACCCAACGCGCCTTTCCCGGTGCCCAAGGCAGCGGCATTCCGCAAGTGATTGCGGCGACCGAAATGGAAGATCCGGCGCATATCCGCGCCGTGCTCTCCCTGCGCGTCGCCGCGGGCAAGGTTGCGCTGACCTTGGTCGGTCTCGCCAGCGGTGCCTCCATTGGGCGCGAAGGACCCACGGTGCAGATCAGCGCCGCCATCATGCGCGCCATCGGGCAACGGCTGGGCCTGCCGACGACCCGACAGTTGCGCGCCCTGGTGCTGGCGGGCGGCGCCGCCGGCATTGCCGCGGCGTTCAACACGCCCCTGGCCGGCGTGGTGTTCAGCATCGAGGAACTCAGCCAATCGTTCGAACAGCGCACCAGCGGCGTGGTGGTCACGGCGGTCATCGTGGCCGGGATCGCCACCGCGGCGCTGACCGGAGGCGGCAGTTATTTCGGCCAGACCAGCGCCAGGCTGCCGGTTGGGATTGCGTGGCTGGCGGTGGTCGCCTGCGCCGTGCTGGGGGGCCTCGCCGGCGGCCTGTTTTCGCGCACCTTGCTGATGGCCGCCGACGGGCTTCCCGGCTACGCCGGCCGCTTTGTCCAGCGCCACCCGGTCGCATTTGCCGCGCTTTGTGGCCTGGCGATTGCGCTGCTGGGCCTCGCCTCCGGCGGCGCCACTTATGGCACCGGCTATGCGCAGGCGCGCGCCTTGGTCGCCGGCCATGCCACCCTGCCGCCGCCGTTTTTCATCCTGAAAATGGCGGCGACCATTGTCAGCTATGCCAGCGGCATTCCGGGCGGCATTTTCGCCCCGTCGCTGTCGATCGGCGCCGGGCTCGGCCGCTGCATCGCCGACCTGTTGCCCGAAGCACCCGCCGGCGCCGTGGTGCTGCTGGGCATGGTCGCCTATTTTTCCGGCGTGGTGCAGGCGCCGCTGACGGCCGCCGTCATCGTCATGGAACTGACCGACAACCAGGACATGAAAATTCCCCTCCTCGCCGCCTCCTTTCTGGCCTACGGCGTCTCCCGGCTGGTTTGTTCCCGCCCGCTCTACGGCACCTTGGCGCAACGTTTCCTCCAGGCCGTCGAGGGAGCAACGCCCGCGGTGAGCGGTGTGCTGATGGATGAAGCGGGGTAGGGCCGTTCGCCGGGCGGTTGGACATTCCGATTGACATCGGCGCTTCGTTGGTGTGCAGAAATCGCTTTTCTGGCAGGAACGCGTCATGCAACCTGACTTCCGTAACCACGATGTTCGGACGCATGGGGCGGCACGCAGGCTGGCGCCGCTCGTCGCATTTTGTATTGGCTTTTGCGCCACCGCCCAAGCGGACCCGGGCGACGCGCTCGACACCGGCGGCGGCGGCATTGCCAGGCGCTTCGATGCCGATGCGCGCACCGCGCTCGAACAGGGCCACGTCACCGCAGCCATCAACGATTGCGATCGCGCGTTGAAACTCTATCCCAACTATATTCGCGCCCATTTCGACCGTGGACGGGCGCTGCTGGCCGGCGGCCAGAACGACGCGGCGATTTTGGAATTCAGTACCGTCATCGCGGCCCACCCCGAATACCCCATGGTGTATGATTACCGCGGCGAGGCCTATTTGCGCGCGCACAAGCCGATGCAGGCAATTCAGGAATTCAACCGGGCAATGACGGCGGCCACCGGCATCGGCAGCCGGCGGGCCGCGGACGTGTTTGCCGAACGCAGCCTGGCGTTCGAAATGCTTGGGCAGGGCGGCCCCGCGCTGCAGGATTTCCAAGCAGCGGTGGCAGACGTCTCCGGCGATCTCCGTGATTACGTTATGTTTGACGACAGCTGCTATAACGCTGCCGTCGTCGGCCTGCTGGAGGCGGCCATCACGTCGTGCGACGAATCCATTTCGCGGCATTCGCGCAATATGGATGCCTACGCCAGCCGCGGCCTCGCCGAGCTCAAAAGCGGATTGTTCGACAAGGCGATCGCCGACTACACGCAAGCGCTCTATTACCGCACCGAGTTGGCGACCGCACTGTACGGCCGCGGCCTCGCCAAGCGTGCCCGCGGCGATTCCGCCGGCGCCGCCACCGACATCACGGCGGCCGAGGCGTCGGAGCCCGACATCGCGAACATCATGACCCGTCTCGGTGTAAGAGTGGCAACACCTTCACCGGCAAGGTAGGCGCGCGTTACCAAGCAGATCTCGAAATATGTATCGATTTAAACTAAAACGCGACTGCAACGGAAACCCGAAGCCAAAAAACAAAGAAATTCGAACCACAGGTGAAACAGATAAGCGGAGATGTCGAACGGATGAAAATGCATACCTTGTCCTATCCCCTCTCATCCCTCCTTGTCCCTGCTCATCTGTGGTAAATTCTTCTTCTCTCGGTGCGCACCTCCGATTCGACGGCTTCACGTCACTTGCCGGGTTTCAAATGCTCCCGCAGCCGCGGCATCAATTCCACCAGATTGCACGGCCCGTGACGCGAGTCGAGTTGCCACTGCAATATGTCGTCCCACCCATCCTTGACCGCGCCCGTGCTGCCGGGCAGCGCGAACAGATAGGTGCCGTTGGCAACGCCGCCCAGCGCGCGGCTTTGCATCGTCGATGTGCCGATTTTCTGATAGCTCAGCATCCGGAATAACTCGCCGAACCCCTCGATGGTTTTTTCCAGAACGCGGGCAAATGCCTCCGGCGTCACGTCCCGTCCGGTGACACCGGTGCCGCCGTTGGTAATCACCACGTCGATATCGGGCGCCGCGATCCATTCCCGCAGCTTCGACGCAATCATATCGGTATCGTCACGCAGAATAATCCGATCGGCAAGAACATGGCCGGCCTTTGTGATCCGCTCGGCCAGCGCGTCACCCGAGGTGTCGTTCGCCGCCGTCCGCGTATCCGACACCGTCATCACCGCGATCCTCACCTTGAGGAACGGTTTTGTTTCGTCCAGTTTCGGCATGGTCTACCCTCGGCTCGGCAAATATATTGTCCTGGTCGGAAGCAGAATATTATCAACGATGACGGGAATTTAAGATGATTTAGGAAGGCAGTGGAAAAAGACGGCGGGCGTATATCAAAAATCCCTGCCCTGTCGTCTGTGCTTCCTTAATCCCCTTAATCCTCTCAATCGTTGATCATTTTCCGACCTACTGTCCCGACGCAGCATCCAAAGCCCGTTTCAACGTCAGCAAATCCGACCACGCGTCCCGCTTTGCCCCCGGCGTGCGCAGCAGGTAAGCCGGATGCAGCATCGGCAACAAACGCGGTGCGGGATCATGCCCCGGCAACTCGCGCCATTTGCCACGCAGTTTGCGAATGCCGATATCCATGCCCATCAATGCGTGGGTGGATAGCGCACCGAGCGTCACCACGATCCGTGGCCGCAGGAGCGTCAAATGGCGTTGCAGGAACGGCAGGCACATCAGCACCTCGGCATCCGTCGGCGCCCGGTTGCCCGGCGGCCGCCACGGGATCAGGTTGGTGATCAGGTACTTCGAACGGTCCAGGCCGATGCTCGCCAGCATGCGATCCAGGAACTGGCCGCTCGCGCCGACAAACGGCTTGCCGGACAAATCCTCCTCCGCCCCCGGCGCCTCGCCCACCAGCACCAGCCCCGCGGCAGGGTTGCCATCGGCAAACACCAGGTTCGTCGCGGTCCCGGCCAGCGGGCAGTCGGTGAAACCGGCCAGGGCCACCCGGAGTTCTTCCAACGTGCCCGCCGCTTCCGCCACCGCCTGCGCCCGCGCGACAATTTTTTGCCGCGTCGGCGCTGGCACGGCCACCGGCGTCCGCGATACCGGGATTTGGGCGGCAACTGCGGCCTGGGCAGGGGGTCGGCCAGGCGGCGCCGCCCGCGTGCGGTCGATCGGCAACTCGTCCAGGGCCTCGTCGGCGCCCCAGGCGATCTGCAACGAAAGGGCGGCGAGCGCATCCATCGGCGCCCAGTATCGCCCCAAAGGCAGAAATCCGAAAGCGGGGCAGCAGGGCACGCCGCTTCGTGCTAGCCGCATGACGGGCACAGGACCGCCCCTTGCGTATCAGGTGCGCCACATTAACGTATACGGCAACCCCTGTTTGGGGGCGCCGCCAATCTGGTGGGAGGACCGGCAATGAGCGACCGCGAGGCAATGGAATTCGATGTGGTGATCGTCGGCGCGGGCCCCGCCGGCCTCGCCGCCGCCATCCGGATTAAGCAGCGCGCCCCGGACGCCGCCGTGTGCGTGGTCGAAAAGGCCGGCGAAGTCGGCGCCCACATTCTCTCCGGCGCCGTCATCGAACCACGCGCGCTCGACGAATTGCTGCCCGACTGGAAGCAACGCGGCGCCCCCCTGGAAACCCCGGCGACCGACGACCATTTCGTCTTCCTCACAAAAACCCGCGCCTTTCGCAGCCCGATCAATCCGCCGCAGATGCATAATCACGGCAACTACATCGTCAGCCTCGGCAACGTCGTGCGCTGGC
>Ga0116228_10004181_pt1 | contig 12766 bp, 7 predicted proteins | sample S1TSphfallax_2_FD_89694 | JGI IMG/M metagenome (GOLD analysis project Ga0116228, IMG submission 89694) | Host-associated microbial communities from peat moss isolated from Minnesota, USA - S1T2_Fc - Sphagnum fallax MG | ecosystem: Host-associated > Plants > Peat moss > Unclassified | place: USA... | reverse complement strand
CGAGGTGTTTTGGGCCTTGCTGTTGAGCTCTGAACATTCGGGAGTCCCGGAGGACTCCAAATCCTCACTTTTTCCAAGTGTTGGGCTTCACCCCCACACTTGGCCAAAGTAGGGTTGCGACACAAATGTGAGTCCCAAACAAAAAAATAGCGGAAAAGCAAGGAGTCGAGGCACGTTCTCTGGCTCGCAACACTTTAAAAGGGTAGGGGGCGTGTTGGAGCTTTGGGATGGGACTAGGAAGATTTGACAAGCTTTACTTATGAGACGGGCCTGCACAAAACCAACACAAAGTGGTTAATGCATAGTTGGAGCACCTTTGGTGCTAGGACGAACCACAAGCAACTCGGACACACAAGATTCACCACGGCTCGAACTTGGGGGAAGCCACCACCTTCCCCCTTATACTATACTCTGCACCTCTCCATGGGGCCCACATCCAAATGGCTTTTTACCTTGGGACTCCCAAGTGGGAATCTTAAAATTGTCAAAGTTGGGATTCTTGCGATTTTGGGGCGCCATAACGTTGCGAGCAGACCTCCGATGGAGATGAGGTCTAAAGCGAAATTGTAGCCCTCTTCGAGAACTTTCCAACGATATGTTGCACACCATCTACACGCATAGAAGTTGGGTCGATTATTGACTTTTAGTGGTCGGGAGTCAAATTGCCAATTTGATTCCCGGCTCTTCTTTTGGCCATAACTTGTGTTTCAGATGTCCAAATGAGCAATGTGAGCCCATTTTAAATATTTTCGTTTCAAGAGATTTCCAATGATATAAAGAAATCCTCAAGCCATTGAGTTTTGACCCCTGCAATCGCCTTTTGAAGATTTGGGAGTCCACCGGGACTCTAACTCCCAAAGTGGAATTCCCTTGGGGTGTGAGGGTTCTTTCCCTCACACCTTTTCACACTTTCAGGAGTATGTTGTGTGAGTCTTGGCTTCCCTCTCGGCCCGCAACCTTGCAAACCTTTGCCTTGGTCGTGAGCCCATGGCTAAGGTTGTGACATTGACTTTCAAAAGCTCTTAGAACAATGTAGGGTAAGAGAAAGATATATCACATGTGACAATGTGATTCTTGTTTTATATCTAGTTGCATGTTCAACATCTTCGTGACATGCACCACAATAGATTTCCATTTTTTGCACAAACTTGGATTTGACATTAGCCTAACACCAAATTGTCATTACTTAACAACCCTAAATTTGATTTCTTAAAACCATAAATGAAATACCATCTTCATTTACATATATGACCACAATTTATGCACACACAAAAAAGCCCCCATGGACCAAACAAATAAATTAAAAACATGTCAATACATCCTTCATGTGGGTCATAAAACTCTATAATCATTATTTCCCAAAACGTAGTTAGGTTTGCAACTTCAAATGAATCCTCAAGGCATCATGTGGGCAATTCATCATTGGGTATAATCACACATTTACCTTTCAAGCCTAAATAAAAACCATTGCATGAAACATTTCACATTCTCATTCTACAACATGTGTGGTCTATGTCAAAATGCATCATTGTTGTTCCAAAATCTATTAAATCCAAGTTGCTATGTCTATGTCTTTAATTAATTTCACATATAGTAAAAGCAGCTAACACATTGTCCAATTTGGATTTTGATGCAATGGAATCATCAATGGAAATTGGGTTTATTCAACAATTATTTGTAAAAGGTTTATAGATTAATTGTTATCAACCTTTGTTAGGAAAGGACCATAATGGCTTGAATTCTTCACGATGAAATCCCATAAAAAAACTTCCTAGAAATGCCACATATCATCAAGAAATTTAGATGGTGAACTTGTGCATTGTGGCTACAAATGCAAATTTAGAAATAATTAGCCAAACAAAATTGGAAACAATTTAGTGCAAGTTTGGAAAGCAAGGGGTCATTGACATAACTTGAAATTTCAACCTTAAATTCCACTTGCAAAATTGGGTGAACCCTTCAAATCTAGTCGGATAACAAATTTGAAATTCCACAAAAGAAACTCCCTTCAAAAAAACATATTCACAAATTAGGTACTAAAAAGGATGGTCTAACAAAAAAGGCTTCAAATGACTATTTGGAGTTTTTATTACATTTACTATTTCATGATATAGTGGACCAATATATGATTATAACTAGAATATATTGGATATAATATAGATGTCCTTTTGAATCCTTGTCTTAATTGTAATTTTCATCTTAAAGGAATCAAAAGGAATGTATTAAACAATGTAATTGACTTCAATTTTCTTTCATGGATAAATAACGCATACATCTATGTTTGGCAATGTTCATATAATGCATTTGATTAAATAATATATGATATATATATATATTTTGAAGGTTATAGAATCCATTTTGAAATGACCAAAAAAAAAAAGGATATTTATTTATTTTATTATTATTATTATTTTTAAAATTTCCATTTGGTTGATTTTTTTGTATTCACTAGGCTTAGAATTTGTGGCCCCAAGTGTTAGCAAGTAGGAAATTTTCATGCAAAAAAACATGTGAAGTCGTATATAAAAACTTATGTATTCATCTTCTGCATTTATGGTTTTTTACCGAAATGTTTATGCATAATTATACACGCATGCAAAAAATCACCATCATTATGAAAATTATCATAATTTCAATTATCCAATATCTCACACTTAAATTTATTTTATTTAGATTCTATATTCGGAAGATAGTAAAAACAAAGTCCTTGAGTCTCATGTCCAAAAAAAGGTACCCTAATTGTGAATATGCCCAAGAAATTTAAAGTTTCACATTTAAACACATATCCATTATAGGTCTAAAATACTTAATCTAAAGATTTGAACATTACATCTAAAGGTGAAAGTGGTTAATATTCAAAAGTCCAATAAAATATTTGTCCCTATATTCTCAATAAACAAATTGAGCAAATGTAATATTCTTTAGTCTACCATAGTTTTTTTTCCTAAATAAGAATGCACCAAAAAAAGGGAAAACAAGAAGTGTGAATACGAGGCTTAATAAAAAAAAGTCATGTGACTTAAATCAACAAACAAGATTTACTAAATTTAATTATTTTTTATTATGAAAATCATTGATTTAATGTAGATTTTTCCCACCAATCAACCATCTAAATTATTTTGCACCATTTCTCAAACATTTTCAACTACACAATTGGGCTACTTGATCCATTTAGGGATTTTTCCTTGTTTTGATAATGCATGTTAGATTTTTTAATTTCTTTTTTGTAGAGGTGCATGTCTAGATATTTTGAATATTTCATTTGCTATATTTGTAAAGTATAAAATGTTGATTAAGAAATTATTTTTTAATTGGTATCTATATTAATTAAGTGGCTGATTCTCAAAACATAATGGGGATTTAATGATATTACAACAATTTAAAAATGTGGTAATTAGAATATAAGTCAAGTTCTAAGGTCTTTGAAGTGGAGGTTCCAAGTTTCCTTGACATCATTAAAACCTAATCAAGGAATCAACTTATTTCAAAATTGAACTAAAACTTGAATCACAATTGCTATCTTGTTTTCAAAAGGTTCAACTTCTTTAAATATATAACAACAATTTTATTTTTAAAATTTGAAATTGGGTCCTGCATTTAAATACATTATTACATTTTTTGGTTGTACATAATTGACATTACATAATTTTAAATCTTGAATTGTGTGCACTAATTGAACAAACTAGTACTACATTTTAAAAATTGAATTATGTCTAACTAATGAAGATGGAATCCAACCTTATTTTTAAATGGATCAATTTTAAATTCTTTACAAAATTGACCAAACTCAAAAAAAATTTAATCCAAAAAGTTGGTCACACAATCAAATTGAAAGTTCCATCAAACAATAAAAAAACAAGATTAAAGGTTCTTTTTTGAAATTATGAACCAAACATTGGTGCGAACATTATATTAATCTTTATATACCAATGTTACCTTATTTTCACACTTGGTGTTAGGACCTTTAATGGTAAAGGTCCTAACTCATGTTGGTTGGTTATAAGAAAATTCCTAGTTATCAATATGTATAATACTCAGATATGCATAAATGCATATGTGGATTTTGTGTCATTTTTTATAATTGGCCTTGTCCACAACCAACAAGTGTCACATGGGTTTATATCCTTATCGTAATTATTTTGGTGATAACTTAATGGTGACAATTATGGATGTTAGAATTGATATATGCACATCCGGTGATGGATGTTATGGTAATGGATGCTCACAATTATGATTATAATACTCATATCCGGTTGGGATACATACCGTCCTTTTAGGTTTAAGGTTGGGATATAGACCATCCTTTTAGGTTTAGATTTTAAATTGAATGATGCAATGATGTAACAATGAAACAATCAATATTCAAGGATCAAGGTTAAGCCTTGAGGACTTCAAGGACAACAATGGTGATTGGTAGGCATAGATTTTACTCAAAATTGATCTCTTCCTACTAATAAAACAATACAAATTGTACTTTCAATAGTATTTACAACACATACAATCTATGGTTTTATTCATTTTAATTCCTATATAGACTATATTCACACATTTTTCTTATTACAATTATAATTTCCTTATTTCCTAGATTTTGTATTATCCTTAATAATCAAAATCTATGATAAAGGTTTCATGATTCATTTAAAATACACAATAGTTCCAAAATAAACTCATTGTTTTTTTTTCGATATTCTAATGTTATCTTTACACAAATTGAACATATTAAACATATGTAGTATAAAGTGTAAAAATCCAAAATGAAAAATAGAAAACTTTATGGTTCAAAACCCAATAGAATTCTAAACTACATATTATGTTTTTGTTTTATTCTTCAACAACTCTTTAAATCATTATGTGCGTAAAACAAAATAGTCTTTCAACCTCCATCAAATTTTTAAACTACATCCTACGTCCTCTCCCTCCAAGAGTAATTTGAAAATCAAATTAATGGACAGTCTTAATCCTATCCAACTAATCAACCATCTTCATCTTGCCTTGTTGAATTTCTACCATTCACCTAGTAATGGTGATGTCATTGTCGAAATTTCTTTAGTGGCACAAGAATGTTGAGTGCAAAATGTAAAGAATGAACATTAATGTGCGTGTTTCTATAATCCAACTTGAACAATTGAGTGTGTATTTGTATCCTTTGAGAGACTATGAAGTTTTACGTTGAATCATTGATGAAGAACTATGTTTTCTAGAGCTTCTAAAAACTTCAAGTGATGAAGAGTTTTAAGAATTATTGTTTTTGTAATCCAGCTTGAGCAATTTGGTGTGCACTATGTACGTGTTGCATGTTTTGAGAAATTGAAAGTTTTGCTTTGCATCATCAGCAAAGAACATGGCTTTCATGAGCTTCTGAAAATTTCACGTGACGAAAAGTTTTGAACATTAGCATTTCAAGTGATTTTTATGAGCTTTCTTGTGTTTGGCACTAATGTTAATTTGTTGATTGTCATTTTGCTTTTCAATTGCTTAATTAGCTGTAGTTAAATCTTATGTTGGTTTTCCTTTTTCTTGTGTTTGCGCTTTAAAAATTTGCAACTTCTCAAAAACACTAAACCTCTGGTGCTCATTTTATTTCTTCATGTGTTTTCCCTTTAGTTGTTTATAAGTCTTTCAAGAGCACCAAACCTCCAATGCTTGTTTTTATTTCGTTTTATGTTTACTCTTTGGTCATTTACAAACTTTTAAAAGCACCAAAGTAATTAACTTATTATTGGGCTTAATTTTTCTTTTCAATTGCTTAGTGAACTACAACCTCATGTGTTTGTTTTTTCTTCATGTGTTTGCTCTCTAGTTGTTTGTAGGTTTTTCAACAATGCTGAGCCTCCAATGTTTGTTCTCTTTCTTCCTGTGTTTTATTTTTGGTCATTTGCAAGTTTTTCAAGAGTGGCGAACTTCCAACAATCATTCTTTTTCTTCTTGTGTTTGCTCTTTAATTGTTTGCATGTTCTTTAAGATTGTCGAAGTAATTATCTTGGTATTTGTTACCTCTTGATTTTGCAATTTGATCGTTTAGTGAACTACAACCTCCTATGTTCATTTTGTTTTTTCTTGTATTTGATCTCTAGTTGTTTACAAGTCTTTCAAGAATATCAAAGTTTTCTTGTTAGCTTATAGTTTTGTTATTTGATCACTTGGTTAGTTTTCAACCTTCATCTAATTGCTATAAACAATGAATGTTGCTATTCGTTTTGCAATTGGAGGCAATTGGTGAGGAGTGGGTTTTCATCTACATGCATGACGTTTAATGGATAAGAATATCTCCAAACTTTGTTTTTCCTTTTTTATTAAAAAAATAATCTGGTCCTTTTTATTTTGATTTGGCCAATCTTAGTTGTTGTTTCTCTTTATATTGTTGAAAAATATCTATGGCAAAAGAAGACAAGGTTATGGTTCTTAAAAGTGTTGGTGGTGTTGATGAAAATAGTCACAAGTTGAGCTAGAATCTAATAACTAGCTTGTCAGATGTTGAAAGTGTCCACCTATGATGTGACAACAACCTTGTAAAGAATGATGAGCAACATCTTGTAGCTGTTGTAATTTAAGTTCATAAATGGAAACTAGAAACATAAATTCAATTTATTGGGGAGTTTTTCCAATTAATGACAATTCCCGTTGATCTCAAAAGTTCCCATAAATGTTGTGGTGCATCATCTATAGATTCATTCCATAAGAAGTTGGTAACACTCTTAACCAAAGTTTTATTTTGCGTAAGGGATTAATCAAATATAATAAAACGAACAACATTACCCCCATGAAAACTCATATTGATGTTGCCCATGCTTGTTTGTTTGCAAAAAAATGTTAAAACTAATTAATATTGTTATGGTAAACCATTTTGCATATAAATCATAATTTACAATTAAGCAAGAAAAAGGCTACATTGTTTGGGTCTACAATCATAACATTTTTTGGCTCAACACATTTTTAAAAGCATCGTGATGAAACACAACAACAATTTTTGGAAGATTTGGTCCTTACATTTGCAAAGGTTTTGTCAACATGTAAAAACATATGGCATCGGAGGTTAGTTATTCACCAATGTTTTGTTCAAAGGTGGGGTAGACATTTTTGCATAAGTGATTAACTATTTAGATGAAAGCTGGATTCCATGGCATGTTATTGTAGGATTGTTTGAAGTTCAAGAAACTAGTGGCAATGCCATGGTTTTACAACTCTAAGGTTTGTTAGAAAAATTTGGACTAATCCACTGTGTTCTTTGCTTTGTGAAAGATGAGGGCAAAAATTTGGGATCCATGGCTACAACATTGCAATCTATTGTTGATTGCAAGTCTTTGAAGATTTTGTGGGTGTATGAAGGTATTTGTTTTAGGCATGTCATGTCTAAAGCTCGTTAATATGCAACAAATAATGATAAGGTTTCTACACGATTGACTTTGGTGAGTGTGAAAGATTCTCAAGCTACATTGTAGAAAACAATTACATGGACAATGAAATTAAGGAAAAGAAGGCAAAAATGGGAGAATGCATGCATGGATAGTGGGTTGCAACCTCAGAAGCTGAAAACTCCCATCAAAACAAGGCTTGTTAGCAAGGTAATCATGTTTTAAGAAACTTTGGAATTTAAAGCAATAATTTTGTTGTGTTACGGTAAGCAAAAAACATCGAATTTGTAGTAATGAGTCCTAAAGGCCCAAGTGTGGGCCATTGTTGAAGCTATCAATACATGTTTCAACCTAGTGGTGTCTGCATGTGTGTTAAATCAATCCAAAGGACATTGGTTGTTATTTGATGCCTTGGTGATTATAATCAATTCAATTTTGGCCATGGAATTTCAACCAAATCCCTTTGTTGATGGGAGTGAAACATGTGATTAATTTGATGTCGAGTTCCATATGTTGAGCAAAAACATGTGGTAGGAGGTGGTGAAGGTTGACGCACCCCCAAGTTCCTTGATAACCTCGAATGTGAGTTTGAAAGGAAACAACGGAAGAATAATGAATTGGGGCACATTCCCTGACTTGCAGCACCTTGGGGGTAAAGGAGCGTGCTAGAGCTCCAAGATGGAACTAAGAAGAATGACAAGCACTTAATCGCTCACATGGATCTGCACAAAACCAAATAACAAGTTGGTTAGTGCATAGTTGGAGCACTTTTGGTGCTAAGACAAACCACGAATAAATTCAGATTCACAAGACTCACCACGGCCCGAACTTGGGGGAAGCCACCACCTTCCCCCTTATAGTATACTTTGTGCCTCTCCACGAGGCCTACATCCAAATGGCATTTTGTCTCGAGACTCCTGCGACTTTGGGGCCCCATAACTTTGTGTGAAAACCTTCGATTTAGATGAGGTTTAAAAAAAAGTTGTAGCTCTTGTCGAGAGCTTTCCAACGGTATGTTGCACACCACTTGCACACAAGGAAATTAGGTTGATTCTCAATTTTTAGTGGTCAGGAGTCAAATTGCCAATTTGATTCCCGACCCTTCTTTTGGCCATAACTTTTGTTTCACATGTCCAAATGGGTCATGCAAGCCCATTTTAAACATCTACATTTTAAGAGCGTTCCAATGATATAAGGAACTCCTTAATAAATTGAATTTTGACCCCTGCAATCATTCTCTAAAAATTTGGGAGTCCACTGGGACTCCAATTCCCAAAGTGGAAGCTCCTTTGGGAGTGTGAGAGTTAATTCCTTCACAATTTCCTACACTCTCGGGAGCATGCGGCATGACTCCCGGGCTTTCCTCTTGGCCCACAACCTTATAAGCCTTTGCCTTGGTTGCAAGCCCAAGGCTAAGGTTGTGACAAAGATGATCAAACCTTTTTTATAGTTTTTGAGAGTATTTGTTTTTTACCAAGTTCATAATATGTTGGCATTAATGTTGGATCCCCGTTACAAATCCCTAGGAGTTGTTGATAATTGTCTTGCATGTGAGTATGATATGAAAAAAATCATTTCATTTATGATGATAATTTTTAAAAGGTTAAACCCTTCTATCTAAGCACATGTGCTTGTTTAGTTGATGGACTTCCTATTGAGGAAAATAAGACCAACATGTTTAGTGTTGGGGCATCCATGAAATTTCTTTCATAGGAATTGGTTATTGGGGAATTGTTTCTATTTCAGAGGTTGGGTATACCTTTACCTATGTGTGTAGATCCACTTGTTTAGTGGAAGACCCATGAAGGTCAATTTTCAAATGTTGGCTTCCTTGCCAAACAAGTTTTTGCAATTCTAGGGTTTCAAATTGAAGCTGAAAAATATTTAACCTAATTGATGTTTTGATAGCTTTGAGGCATTGCCATTTACAAGTCCAAAATTTGGATTGGATTATTCCTATCATCAACAAGTGGCCTAATGACCTATCCTTGAACTATACACCCAATGTGGACTTGAAAGACTATGTGAAGGTTGAAATTGGTTTAGCTTAGGATAATTATGAGCTAATCAAAGAAGCTAAATACTTCGAGGAGATGTAAGTTGATGAAAATTAGGTAATTCACCTAAACTTGAAACCCAAAAAAAAATCCTCAATTTTCTATTTTTGTCCAATTAACCAAATGACTTTTAATTTTTTATTTGATGTGGCATGTTCATTGATTGATGGATTATTTTTGGTGCTCAACAAGTTGTTAAAGATTTTTGGTGTCTTAGGCTTTTATTTTGTGGGGTTGGGGTGGTTTATTGTTTTGTGTGGATATTGCTTAATTTTTTTTGCAAGCAACCTACGTTGTAATGGGCAAAATTCTATAAAGAATTGGGGTGCAATTCCCCTTAAACTACTTTATGTTTTTAAAATAAAGTTGTTTACAAATGAACTAACATGTTCAACTTGTTAATTAGAATTGCTATACATATTTATATGTTACTATGATTTTGAAAATTGACAAATGCATATCTAGCAATGAATGAAAAATTTCAAGAATGCATAACCTATGATATAAAGAAATTTTGGTGGAATATTTGGATACATATCTTATACCAAGATGAATTTTTTATTTTATCTTATTTGTATCCTATCAATAGGTCTATAATTATATAACCGACCAACATTGGTCCTAACACCTAACTAGCTAATAACAAAATACCTCATGATGTTTTTGTAATTATTACCTTCGATTAATGCTAAGGCATTCACACAACAATGTAATTTAAGGTGTACCACCTAAAAAGTTAAAAGTTCCTACTTCTAACAATCATGATTCACATAATGAAATTGTATGTTAACATGGTGCCAAGCCGCCGTGTTTTTTTTCCTTAGGACATTGTCATGATATGTGATATCATCATCTTCCCTTTCAAGTTTGTGATGTCTTTCATTGTCTCTTTCCTCTCCTCGCTACTCTCGGGTTTTATTGGTCAATTTAGCTTTATTTTTCATTTTTGTATTATTTAATTATTTAGGCTTACATTTTCCTAAAAACTTTTCTTTGTAAGAGATTTGCATCTTGTGCTGTAGTTCCAATTAGTTCATGACAATAATAGTTCATGGGGAGTTTTTCTTCTTCTAATTTGATAGAATCTCCGATGTGGATTCTAGAAAGTATTTTTTGAATTTATAAGACATGTACCTGAAACTTCTTCTCAAAAATCAATTACAATTATCTGTAATAGTAGAACTGATGACAATTAAAAACTATGTTGGCTGGTGGTAGCCTTTTAAAAATAATTTTTCTTATTACTACAAAACTTGAATTTGTGTATAAAATGGACAACCACCTTGTCCAAGTTTGGTTTTCAATTTCAACAAAAGACTAGTTAGTTGCACAATGCAAATCCAAATTTGATTTCAATAAAATTCAAAACATTTGATCCAAGTATATCTTTAGATTTGACCATGAATTTACTTGAGGATCTGGTATATATATGCTAAACCCTGCCAACATTGACTCAAACTTAACATAAGGGGGGCAAATACTCTTAAACAAAGTATGAATGCAAATCACTATATTTGCCACTAGATGAAATGTTCTGACATGTTCAATACATAGAACCATTTGTTTCTTACCAAATACTTCTAATTTTCAAATGGCATTTCGTATGGGCCAACATTCTTATTGCACATATGTTGAGCACATTATGTTGTAGGGGAGGTTCCCGTAGAAAGGGAATATTTCCATCTGAATCTGTTCATTAACATGTACAAACCTACAATCACACACATGCTGAAATTCATGCAAAGAGTGATTGAAGAGCCAGTCAAAACAGTGCCAATGAGTTCCGCAATTGTGACCTGTCTAATTGTTCGGCACTTCAGCTTACTACACAGTTCCAAACAATATCTGAAGAATGGGGAGCCTCAGCAGTATGATTGTTCTCATTGAAGAGTCTCAAGGTATATTTAACATTATCACAGGTGGCCCCACAACTGCTCAATATTGCCTCCTATGAACCATGAATCTCAAATTACAGCAAACTGATTCAAAGAAAAACCAGAGAACCAGAAACAAGGGAAACTCTTGACATCATCACGTGTTGTTCAGAGAGATTATGAAAAATACCTCAGTGGTAATGACAAACTGGATGATCAGCACATGGCTCTCACCATCTAATGAACTAACGATCTCGTCATTGGCACTTACTACCTGTCTCTCAATGTGCATTTCACAAAGCAGACAAAGGCCTCAGAAGAAACCAGGTTTGGCAACATCACAAACGAGTCAGCCATTGTCAGGTGTTTCAAACATCAATGGCCAACAGTTTTCTGGAAAACTAGACGAACAAAACCCAAGATATGCATACTATTAGTGAATCATAAAGTCAATATCAAATTGGCACAGAATTAAATTCCATAACATATGTTCAGTGAACATTCAGTCGTGCTTCACCAGCAGAAGCGGAGCACACAGGTGAAAATCCGCCGCCTCACCGAAATGGGTGAAATCGATTTTAGCACCCAGAAATGGCATCTCTACAATAGCCATCCGAGGACAGCTGTAGCAAGCAAACCAAAGGTGCTGGTACATAGGCAACGTTCATACTCTCAGCTCACCCTAAAGCCGCATTCCAGTCTAAGACATATCAAAACTAGAAAAACAAACCCCTACTTCTCCAAAATAAAAAAGACAGAAAACATGTCGTTGGTGAAATAGAACATCTCTGGGCTGCTTAACTCGCACCCAAATTCAACTCACAAAAAGCTACAGCTTACCACGAAAAACCCGAAGACCTGCAAGAAGACCGAAATACCACCACATATAGAGAACTCAAAGGCATCACCGCAGGCACAAAAACCTCATAATCCCTGCTCCGCGTATCAGCGGCGTCCTCGCATTGACGAGCACCCGACCATCGCACCAGCAACAGAAGAAGCCTTGTATAAATGCAAGGAGCGCCAAACCCTAACCCTAATATTTCACGAACAGTCAAGATATTTCTTTTTCACTGGATTGGTCTTGGGGTAAGGGTATATTAATATTAAATTTTTTTTATCGTGATAAAGCCCAGGTACCACTAAATGATAAACCCTTATTTGGGGGTAGGAAATTGATATGCATTATTTACTTATTTAGTTAATTTAAAAAAAAAAACTTCCTCATTTTGGAAGTGTTGAACCAGTATACAAAGGTCAAACCCAATGGGATGTGCATAAATCTCATGTTAGAATGCGAAAATCAAAGCGTTTTATTCATCCATAATACAAATATATATGTAAAACATATTTTAAAACTTTGATTTGTTCTTTGAAATGTGGAGCTCATCCACTTAATGCTAAACATGCACACATATAAGATGCAATAATTAAGAAGATTTATGAAGCTTTTGTGGATAAGATGTTCCCCATCTTTTCAAGG
>Ga0116228_10004180_pt1 | contig 12766 bp, 5 predicted proteins | sample S1TSphfallax_2_FD_89694 | JGI IMG/M metagenome (GOLD analysis project Ga0116228, IMG submission 89694) | Host-associated microbial communities from peat moss isolated from Minnesota, USA - S1T2_Fc - Sphagnum fallax MG | ecosystem: Host-associated > Plants > Peat moss > Unclassified | place: USA... | reverse complement strand
TAGGATTCAGGGGGTTGATCAACACAGCACCCCATCTAAATAGATATGACCTTGTTGCTGATGAACATCCTTTCTCAGCTTTACTTTAACAAACATTGGTGATGAAGGTATCTAGTTTGAAAGAAGGTGGCAGCCAGCTGGAAACTGTGTGCAAGTATGAAATGTACAAGCAGCGTGGGAGTGAGGATTGATCATCTCCTCTTTTCACCTATCCAGATATTGTTGTTGATCTGTTTGTATACCACTTCCCCTCAGCAGTTTGCTTTGGTTTTCTAAATCAGGAACAAAGTGTATTCAGCTTCTGGCAACCTTAGATTTGTGTACATATAGTGTAGAGTTTTGTAGAAGATGCAAACAAAGGTTGTCACAAGGGTTTATGAGTTGTGCAAGGAAGGCTTCCTAAATTTGTGAGCAGGAGACTACAGTTGCAGGATGTTTGTTTGCTTTTCAGGGGCTACAATGATGGCTACTAATGTACAAAAAATTGTTGTAGGTGCAATCAAGGCTCATTGATTGGGATCATATGTGCAAGTGGACGACAAATTGTATTTGGGGTTGTATTATATACACATGAAGATCTGTAGCAATGCATTAAAAAGTGTTATGTCATGTGATGTGTTGGCAAGGATGCTATGAGGTAACATCATTGAGTCATGCTCAAAGTTTTTTCCCCAGAGGTGAGAACAAAGTAAATTGATGTTGAAGGACTTGATGCAAAATGCTCATTCAAAAGTGCTTTTGTTGAATCACATAGTGAAATCTCATTCTTGAATCACAAGAATGAGAATCACATATTTCAATCCTTCAACGATATCTGAAATTCTTTAACTATACTAGTTGGAATGCTTGGGATTTTCAGATGGTGTGATGGGAGAGAAACTCTCAATTTAGAGGCAAGTAACGTTTCAACTATAGCCTATAAATCCCAGTAGGTCTTATCGTAGCATTGGTGTGCAATGGAACTAAAATTTAAGCTCATAAGGTTTAAGCTGAAGTTTCATTGTTTTAATTTGTTGGTAAAATGAAAGAATGGTATCTATTTTAAGGAGAGTAGACCCTTGGACAAAAGTATGGGTTGTGGTGAGTCTAGTGTGACGTTGTCACTCAATTTCGAACCAAATTTGTATGAATCATCTTCTTTTGCATGTTTGTGCAATTGGGATTGAAAAGTGCTTGTGAAACATGCCACTTTGTCCTTGTCTTTTGAAGTTCTTATACCTATCTTAGTGTAGAAGAAATATGGAAGGTGCCTTATGTTTTTGGGGTTTTTTTGTCACTACAAAAAATCAAGAAGCTATCTCACTAACCCCAATTTAACAAGCTTGACATGAATCAATAACTTTGTAATAATTCAATTTGCAACTCCATTGTTGTACACGCATCTTCTACTATGATTATGCGAGTGTGTATTCTAATTTAATTCATAATTTTCTTTGTAAATATAAATTTAAAGATATATGCAACAATGTTGTGAATTTTTTTTGTAACATGTTAATTCCTATAGTTGATTTAATGAGCCAAATGACATTAACTTCCTTTTATTTCTTGTGTAGATTGAAGAATATCAAATGTGGGCTTCAATCATCTTGGGTCACAAACGACACCCTAAACCTACCGCAACATAGGTCAACAAACATATATTAATATGTTTATTATTTGTAATCAAAATAAAGTTTATATTTAGCATAACCCATTGTTTATGGATGATATTAATCCATCGTTGTTCAATTTTCATTCATGTTATATAATTAGGAAGGTGTTCGTGAAAATTCCTTGGATGGTGAACCATACGAAAGCCTTACTAGAAATTTCCTTGAATTAAGATCCTTAATAAGTATAAATAAATGTAATGCCCCATTACTTTTAGTTTATTAAATCATATTTCATGACATTATTGTTTCAAATTATCATGTCATGTGATTAAGCTTACATATGAACTTACTTTTGTTATAATTTGTATAAGTTCATGTGCATCATGAGAAGGGTAAAAAACATGTTTAGATGACTCACTTTAGAATCACCTAACATTTTTAGGAAACTCCATATCTTACATTAATTAAAATTACTACAATTATAATAATTATTAAGTTATATTTTTTTTTATTATCATATATGCTTTTGGTCACAAACATTGGTAGGTTGCCATATAAATATTTTAAACATGAGATTAGTCAAAAAATATATGTGAAAGACAAATTCCGATGTGAAACTTAAAAAATAAATTAAAATGATGAAAATCATGGCATTTTAATTTTTTAAATGAAAATTTCTTGTACTAGGAAAATTTTAATGCCTTTCATTCTTAAATTCTTAAAAATAAAATTTAATTTTGAAACTATTATGACATTTTTTTTTCGTCCATATTTTTCACTTTCTCTATGATAAACATAGTATTTTCATTTCAAAAGTCCATTATGAATCCCATTTTTAATAATTCATTCATAATTTTAAATATGAATATTATTAAAATCCATTGCAACATGGATAATTTTAAAATTAAAAATGTTAATGTTGAATATGCATTTACATTTTAAATTCATTTATGATTCAAAAAAATTGCAATTGTGATCATCCAAAATGTTCATTTAATTCCAAAAACCTTTGGTCATGATAATTTTCATGTTTAGATTAAATGTTTCAACATTGAAGCCTTTTAAGAGTGAATGACATCAACAATTTAATTATTAACACGTTATAATGTTCATTTATAAAACAATGACATCAAAATAATTATGGGGACTCCCTTATGAAAATGTAATATTTTTTCAACATTTAAATTTGTGTAAAATGAAATTTGCACTAATGACATTAGAATTATCCATAAAGCCAAATAGACCCAATAAGAAAAATGTGTATTTGATTAAAAGGTAAGACGAAATTATAAAGTTCAATTCATAAAACACATTGGTTTTAAACAAAGGCTAAAATTCCTTTTAACAACAACCATGCTATAAAAAATAAGTTTCATTTTGCATTCTAAATTTCATTGTTGCACCTTCACTTTAGTTTTAATTGATAATAGATGTTATTACAATCTTGTTGTAATAAACACTAATTTTCATTGTTTCATATTATATTTCAACAAATTTATGTCACTTTATGGATAAACATGGATTGGGGTGAAAGGGGGTGAAATCTAGACCCAAACACAAGTTTATTTTATGGATAATTTTATTATGTTGTTGACATTATACAACAAGAAAGAAAATTGTGGTGCAATATCAATCAAATTTTTAAATGATTTTTTTAAAAAAATTATTTGATTATTATGTTGTCATAACATTTGAAATTCTTTTGAAAGAAAAAATGAATCATTCTTTAAAATATTTTATCAAGAAAAATAAAACATTAATTACATTTTTTCTTTTACCCCAACATAAAATGAAAACACATTTCAATTCATAATATTGCAGTAAAATTTTGCTACCAAAACTTAATAAAGCAAGTTTATGAACCAATTAAGCAAGGATGGTTATTATTAATATTATTGGGGACACATGAACTATTATAAAGAAAAAAATTTGCCCATCAATATGAATCAAAATTTTAAATTGGAGTTGGATTTTGCAAAAATAAAAGCCAACAAAAAATAAGGACAATGAAAATTACTTGATGATCCATAGTCAAACACACCTCATGTAAGTTTCTCACCTAAAATTGTTCAAAAACCAAAAAATTATAAGTGTGGCAAGGAAAAGGAAAGATGTACAAATGTAAACAAAAAAAGAGGAAAAAATGAAAACAATGTTTGTGCCAAAGGAACAGAAGTATGAGACAAAATTAAATTAAATTTGACAATGTTTTAATCTAGGAAGGATTGAATGCATGTGGGCAAACAAGGTGGGATTGGTGGGTTTGTTTGAGATTGAATGGACAACCCCACAACACCTATTGTTATTAGATTTCTACAACTCCTAGAAATATAACAAGGAAATGGAACAAATCATGGCTCAAGTTTCAGAAAAATTTGTTGTCATAGACACCCATTTGTTAGTAAAAGTTTTGAAGATCTTTCATAGCAATATACATGAACTAAAACCCTATAATCATAGGGAGGTTAAACAAATTTGTGGGCATGTCACAACAATAAAAGATTATGTGAAAAAGGAGCAATGGCTAGTAGCCAAGATGAAATACCCAAACAATATTAGGTATGCAACAATTCTTCAAATATGTACTAGAAAAAATGTTTGTTGCATTTCAACAATTTAAATGTAATCATGTTTGTATGCGGAGAATGAGGTATTGCAATCAACTAGTGTAACATCATGTTCAATAGCATGGTGAAAAAGCTTTAAAAATGAACAAAAGTTCAAATAGGGATGTTGTAAATTGATAGTGTGAAACATGAAGGGTGTAAATCAACACCATTGCTTGAAATCTTGTTTTAAAACTTATTTCAATGAGAACATATGTTTTGAACATATTTGACCATGAACATTGTAATGACAAGTAATAGTGAGATCAATATGAAGTTTATAAAAAATGTTTATAAGGAACAAAAATGTGGCACAAATGAAAGATTTTAGTGCTTCTCCAACAAGAAAACATCAAATTACAAGGAGCAAACAATAGACAAAATCAATCATTCAAATGTAGTTTGAAAATAAAATAGAAGAGACTATACATTGCTTGATTAAACAAACCAAATAATGACAAACATCAAAAGAATATGTTAAGCCCTACATCCAACATCACCACCAAGTCCTATATTAAACCCTAAAAATCATTATTAATCTTGTTCAAAGTTTTCAATATTGATAGATAACAACACATTGCTAAATTACACCATTCCTTTTTATCAATTTGCCCAATATCATTTGTGTTGTTTTCCATGAATATCTGAATTTTTTTCCCAACACAAGCAACATGCATCCATTTTTGGTGTCACACAACATTTCATAAACTTAAATAGATACTTAAAACAAATGAATTCTTATCATCTTGTATCATCATGCAATAATAATGTTATAAATTATTATCCTTAGCCAAATTTTTCTTTTAATGCAATTTTCAATATCGGCCTTTCATTGATGCTCGATCATTTCTTTGCAACAATGTCCATATGCATTGAAATGAATTGATTTATTCCTCATATTTATGGGAAGTGTTTATTCTTCAAATGTGTTTAACTATTCATTTCTACTTGTCTATTTATTTTGACCTTTTTCGTTCATCATTTTCAAGTGGATAGATGCCTTGTGGTTGGTCCAATGTGGGCTTGTATTTGTTTTAAAGTTTGCGATTCTTTTGGATCCAAATTATGCTTTCAAATTTTTTGCCTTATGCTAAGTATATGTTAATAACATCCACCACCACCAACCTCCCAATACGTGCATGTTTATAATACCATATGGTGCAAGATGTGCTAAACTTTTTGATTTGTTGATCATTCCTTTTACGCAAGCACTTTTGAATGGTGTCAAATCTATGCAGCTCCATATTTGTTGGTGCTTCCTTTTGCACAAAGTTGCATCATCAAAGGATTTGGCATCCCACTTTCATGAATTTTTTACTCTTTGTTAAATTTATGTCTTGAGATTCCCATACACATCAATTAAAAGAAAATCTCATGGAAAAAAGATTGAAATGCACATCTTCATCCAAACACTAACATAGGTCAACCTTAATGTAGAGATGTATGCATAAAAGTATGAACTTTTTACACTTTGTTGTTGACATCATCTTTACAATTCAACAAGTCCTTTGCAAAAAATACATAGAAGTTTTAAGAGAATTCACCTTTTAACACATGCCCGCATGTTGTTTGTCCTCTCCAATTAATCTGTGTTGAGGTTTAGGTCAACCTTCAACCTATATTAGCTTGTGTTTTAAAACATGTGATGCCTTTGAATACAAGTTGTGTTTTTTTTCAATTTTTCCTTCTATTGAATATATGTTGGTAACATCCACCGCCTTTAACCTTTCAATATGCATATTTACTATACCATATATGTTTTCAACCACCTCCTTTGAACTTTAAAAGTGCCACCATGGCAACTGCATGTATCTAAGGAATTAGCACCATGAAAGCAACATCTACCAAAAAAATTTCTTCCCATTAACATTGTATAAGTTTATGTAATATTTACATAAAGACATTGAATCACAAACTATAAAGTTTTTAGGACCTATTAGGAGGTGGTCAATTGATCAACAATTATGCACCCTTCTTGGTACATAATAACTTAATATGGTTATGTTCACTTTCTCTCATCACCATTGAGGGAAGTTTGAAATATAAATACTAGGTTGTTGCCTTGTGTTTGGTAGGGTTCAAGCAAATACACGCAAATGGGGTACATTGATTTACATACATCCAAACAACACTTATTCAAAATAATTAACTTGTGACTATGCAATTGTTGGGTTGGATGATATCTTCACCAAGACTCCTAAGGTTGTGTGTTGCAATAATTAGAACCTATCAAATGTAATTTACATTATTTGTGTTAAGCTTTCAGCTCAGTCATTGCTCATATTTTCAAACTATTAACTAGTTACATAATGCATAACACTTGTGGATTTCACACCTTGCTTCTATCTAAACTAACATACTATAATACTTGGTTAATAAAAAAAGACAACCTAAATCTTGCTCATCCATTCGAAGAGGTATTGCATATTCTAGCTCCAACATGACATTGTGATTGCCACATTAACTTTGGTCATATGCCAAAAAATAGGTTTGTCCATATTACAAGGCAATGTAAGTAACATCTTGAACATAAAATCATGTTGCAAAAAAAAAGGTCAAGGGACTCAATTAGCAAAAGTGTAACCTTTTTGTGGAGTCCCCATACCAAGAGTTGGAGATAATTGATCACCTACTACTAGCTTTGAATACTTTTGTTGGGCTTTTTTTTTTCACTACATACCTCAACCACATACATCATTGTTTTTAAATCATTATTTATGTAACCATGTGACAATAATGCAATAAATCATCTAGTGGGCATAAAATGTTATTCAAGATGCTCATTATTTGTTCTTTACAACATGATAATTATAATCCCAACAAATGTTATCAACATTTACACATATTTTATATTGATTATAACAACATTGAAAACATGGATTTTTTCCAACAACCCCATGACTTTTTCTCTATAATTTATTGTGTTCAAATGAACTAACGATTGCAAGCTTTAAAGGATATCCCAAGTTTTGGGCCTTTAAGGATACTCGATTATGTTTGATTTCATGATTATAATGGTTCACATGTTGACATGTTTTACACCAAAAACATAACATAATTCATTATTTAACCAATATGGACTCACAAGAACCCTTCGAAATTTCTCTCCTTAATTAATTTTGCATGTGAATTTTGGCAAAAAAAATCATTTCGTAAGTTTAACTAGAGTTTTCATTCCATTTAATTACTAAACCTTAGGCAATCCTTTTAATCTACTTCACCTATAGTATGGTTTAGTTTTATACCTCATAATTCAAAGGTTTGATTTTGACGATTTTTTTGAAAGAAAATTCTTTTTAACGAATTAAAGATGATATAAAGCTTTGACAAGCAAGGTAATTTAATGAACTTGGGTGTCCTGCATTATAATGTTGTCATTTCGAAAATGCATGCCCTTTTGTAAGCCATTATTTCACGTTTTGATTTTTCTCACTTACACCTTGGCTCCATTGCCATCCTTGTTATCCTTTGATAAAAATTTAAAAAAAACTTTTGTGAAATTGTAAAAATTCATTCACTTGATACATTATAATTCTTTTGACCCACAAATTACTAATTATTAATATGAAATTTTAAACCCTCAAGGCCTACAATAAATAATGGGAACATTTGTGAGCCCATAATCAATTAATAATGACATGTTCCTGCATGATGATTAGTTTTTGTTTTTTTTTCATTTGAAAATTAATTGTCCATCGTGAAATCTTTTGGAATTTGAACATCCCGAAAATTTTGAAAATTGGTTGCATTTACTAAATAGAAAGCCTAGGATGAAAACTATTGTGTGGGCGAAAAGTAGGCCACAAAAAGACAACAACAACCAATTTAAAAGTACATGATAAATGTGTGCTTGTGAAATGTTTTTGTTCACATGAAAGTTCTCATCTTGTGCTTCCTACCAAGTTTCAACCTGAAATTACACACAATCAATTTAAAAACATTCTAAGAGGTTCCCTTTGTAAATGATTTTTATTATTGACATTAAATTCTCAAACAACAAAAAAAAACCATTCATCTTGATGGAACATATCATTATTAACCAAATGCAAGCCTGCAAATGTTCCCATATTGTTTGTAGGCCCCAATGGTTCAAGATTTGTATTTACAATCAACAAGTTGTGGGTCAAAACAATACATTATATTTTCGAAACCAATAGAATCAAAACCTTGAAAAAGTCATATTTAGATGATTGCAACGAAATCCAACAACATAATATTGAAGGTAAATCCCTAGTTTAGATTTTACCAATGTGATAGGTTTTATTGGGTTCTTATTTCAATAACCAATTAATCAAAAAATAATTATCTATATCATTGAAATTTTTCACAACAACTCAATATCCTAGTAGACATATTTCAATCATTTCTTGGAAAATTAATGGATATTATAATAGCCAATGCTATCATCCAAATGTATTTTGTGAATCTCACGAAAGGTCGACAAAACCTATTTATTGGAAGATAACAACCATTCCATATATAGGTCAATAGAGGCCCCTTAATTCATATAGGGTTTATAACATCTAATTGATGTTGTTGTGCATTTAGATAAATCAGGGCTTTCATTTGACTTTCTACACTAATGTTACCCTTGACAATATGTATTTGTTAGGTGCCCTAAAATCAAACAAAACGAGGTTGATAGATTGTAAAATGTTGGTTGGAAATTAACCTCATGTTAAGAAACATTAGGGTTCACTTTTTTATGCTTGCAATTTAAGGGGATTTAATTTTTTCCACTTTGACCCACCCAAATGCTAAAATATCAAGCTAGAATCTTAATACTTTTTCAAAAATTCAAATTTGACAAATGTTTGACATGTCCTCATCATCATTAGTGAATGATCTCAACAACTTGAAAGGATACCAAAAGCTAACAATAACTACCTTTTATTAACCTTTAACTTTATCATTCTTCATACATAATTGGAAGTTGTATAGATATATTTGCATCTCTCGTAGTTGTATGTTCTTGAGTCTTGGAAAATTTCTCCCCATCACCACACTTTACAAATTATAATCCTATTTTCGAGAAATAATTTATCTTTCATTGTTTTTTAATTTTCAAACGACTTAATGATGCCATTATTGAGCAAAAGTTGTAGCTCAAATTTCCTACAAATGGGTAATAATTTTTCTATTTTCTCTACACATAAGACTTCATTTTTGAAACTAAATCGGAAAAACGTATGTCAAATGACAATAATTGAAACTATTATGGCAAAGGAGGATTTCACTTGGAGACCCATAAGCAATTTCTTTCCAAAATTAATCCACTATGGGAAAACCACCCAGACATGATTTCATTTCAATAACTTTCGAACCTTGATAGTATTTTCATTTTATGTCCATTATTTACAAACCCACAAAGGATAATTGATTTGAAATCAACCTCTCATGGCCTTGCAAGGTGTCTCGTTTTTGTGTCTACCAATCTCTAATTATTTTTGGTTTTTGATGTTTATATAGAGTTTTATTTCTTTAAGTTTTGTTTAAGTGTTTGTTCTAATCTTTGTGTATTGTAGTGTAGTTATATGTTGTTTATCACAAGTCAAATGTTATTTTTTGTACATTCTATTCATCAAAGCTTGAATCGGGTGTTTGGTAAAAAAAAAATTACTATAAAAAAAATACAAAATAAAACAATAATGTTGAACTTTTCACAATTTTTTGTTCTAAAAAAAGAAGAATATCAATAATTCTTTTCTTTTTCTCTGCAACTATTCTTTTAAACTCCTCTTCAAACAAATCCAAAATTCCAAAATACGTTTTTGTTATAGTATCTAACGAATATTAAAATTAAAGGTTGCAAATAAAAAACCACAAGTGTAAACAAATAATTTAACACAAAAGTAGTGGAAAAATATAAGGAAACTTTTTACCAACATTACCCCCAAGGTACATTGAATTTCATTCTTTTAATCCATGAGGTTATTTAACTAAACCAAGAGATCTAAGTAGATTTTGTCTTTGATTCTACAAATGTTAATTGTGAAACCAAATCGCCTTTGCTACCAAGCTTTAATTAAGGCTTGGTTTAGACCAAACCTCAATTTTTGTTGGGTCTTGATGGTTCATGTCATTCACAATGAGGTCCAATCCAATCTAGGCCTCTTGTTTTAATTTTTATCTTTGGGGCGTTTTTGTTTTTTTATGGTAGGTTTGGTTCCAATTCGAACTTGCCAACTACCAAACTTTTTTTCGAGTTTAAAAAAAATGCTTGTTTCATCTATCTAGAGGTTTTCACCCATGATATGGATGTAATGATGCTCTTTCATCCTTTATTTTCCCCTTTTAATGATTCATCCTTAATTTGGATATGGATTTTTTCACCCATCATTTTCTATCCATGTAATGACCAAATAGGCAAACAAGGTTCTTAGCCTTTCATTAATTTTTTTCCCAAACACTTGACCTTAGTGACTAGAGAGTAAAATGAATTCCAATCACATTAGAAATATATTTTTTGGTTTTATAGGGTTTTTTTTTTTCAAAATTTCATATCTTTTCCATATGACACCAGATTAGGGTGTGGTTTGAGACATTGGGCTTTTATATACAAATTTTAAGTGGGTGAGACTTTTTAGGTTGTTTGAAAATAAATTTTTATTGACGGTGTTTTCCAATGTTGTGTCGGTACTTGAATTATTGAGTAGGAATTATGGGTTCTAGATCCAAATACTCAGATTATCGAATAAAAACTATTGGTTCCAAATCAAGGTATATGGACCCTATCTAAAACTCACCCACAATTTTGGAATAGGTTAAAACTGGCTCAAAATTGCCCCCATAGTTTTGACATATTCTATAACTAGAACTAGACCTAGGTCTTGGTTCCAACATGGGTTGAAAATTAAAACCAAACCAATTTTTTTCCAAAAATCCAATCTCAATTTTAGGGCCATGGAATATGATGGGGTGGTTTGTGGGGAATTTGAAGGTGGAAATAAAAGGTTTTGTTGGGAATTTTTGGGGGAAAATTTTAGAGTTGAATTCTAGGGTTGCAATAAGCCATATTTAAAAATAGTAAATACAATTGCAAAAACCTTAAGCATGAAATTGCATGACAATAGATAATAATGTTCTGGTCCTATAGAAATTAAAACTTTAGTAGAATGTTTCAGAAATTAAAATTAATTGCTTTCTATGGATTTTGAGGTTGTTAAACCCTTGCAATTTTTTCTTTTGCCTTTGAAAAATAAGTTTGATTTTTTTCACATTCAAAATTTTGGTGGTTTTCAACTTTGGAATTGAAGCCAAATCCAAACTACATCCCATTTCAAAACCTAGTTTTAAGCCTACTTTGAAACTAACTTATGAAAACTTACCAATCATCAATAAAACAAAGCACCCATCAAAGGGGATGAAAAAAATACAAGATGGAAGGACCCACATCTTGGCGAATGAAAAATCCCTCAAAGAGAATGGACCTCTAGGGTAATGGGAACAAATCAAGTATTCAACCCCCCCTAGACGCAAAAAAATCATATAATGAATGGGGAGGAACACTTGAAAGAACATATAACTTAAATGAACTTTCATTTACGAAAACAAAATGCCTCAAAATAAAAGATGCTTACATTTGTTGCAATCCACCAACATTGTTTACCTATAAAATGAACATAAAATTGAAAGAGGAGGGTGTTTAGTGCCCTTCGCTTTTCACACCATGTTAATACATCAATGAAAAAAAATTGTTGGTTTGTTGATGCAAACATCCAAGACCTTTATGGCTAGAAGGAGAAACATGTTCATTGAATATTGATTGCAATAAAAGTCATCTTTAACCCATGACGCTACTATTGTGGCAACCCCATGAGATAAAATTGCATGTGAAACCAAATTTGTTGGAATGGGGTTAGTGATGACGATGTCCACCAATGTTGGGACACCATCCACTAAAATCGCAATGTCCATCTATTGATGTAAAGTGGGCAATGGAAGAATGTGGGTTTGTTCACTTAAAACGTGAAATTTCACATCCCTTATAATATATACAAAAACATCTTGCACAACATCATTGGAAGACATCCTCTACCCACCATAGGTGCAACAAAAAAGATGAATGCCCATAAGATCCAATCCAAAGGTTGACCATAAATGTAATGGAAGCAATTAGAGCCCATTTTCTTAGATAGGCCACAAGCACAATGGCCTCTTATTAATGAAATTTTTAATGTCTTCCTTGCTAGAAGCAAATTTTTCTACTTGAAAAGTTAAATTCCCATGGTAGTTCAAAAAATGCAATATACATGAACACAAATAAATCAAAACATTTCCACTTTTATGATTGTAAAAATTCAGTTAAAACAAAATAACTTAAAACCATTCAACCCAATCACATCTTGTTTAAACATGGCAATTTAATGTAAAACATCCTACTAATGCTAACCTACTAGATGTGATAGTCCCTCTTTTTGTAAGAGTAGGACCTAATACACCATTGAATTGATGAATAGGGATCACTTCTCCCACCCTTTGATATAGGACAAGTGGGAGTAATTGGTATTATTGTTTTCATTTTGAAAAAAGAACTACTAATTGATGGAGAACTTTACTACTTGTTTC
>Ga0116228_10004179_pt1 | contig 12766 bp, 15 predicted proteins | sample S1TSphfallax_2_FD_89694 | JGI IMG/M metagenome (GOLD analysis project Ga0116228, IMG submission 89694) | Host-associated microbial communities from peat moss isolated from Minnesota, USA - S1T2_Fc - Sphagnum fallax MG | ecosystem: Host-associated > Plants > Peat moss > Unclassified | place... | reverse complement strand
GGCGTCGCTGGCCGGACTGTATAAATTTGTCGTCATATCCTGCCGGTCGGCGCGGCGCGGCCACCCTGTCACCGGCGTCGCTGGCCGGACTGTATAAATTTGTCGTCATACCCTGCCGGTCGGCGCGGCGCGGCCACCCTGTCACCGGCATTGCTGGCCAGACTGTATAAATTTGTCGTCATACCCTGCCGGTCGGCGCGGCGCGGCTACCCTGTCACCGGCGTCGCTGGCCGGACTGTATAAATTTGTCGTCATATCCAGCCGGTCGGCGCGGCGCGGCTACCCTGTCACCGGCGTCGCTGGCCGGACTGTATAAATTTGTCGTCATTTCCTGCCGGTCGGCGCGGCGCAGCCACCCTGTCACCTAAGTGCTTTAGCAATCCGTAATATGCTTTCAAAGAAACAATGTTATTCGTGAAATACTGATAGCGCCCATTCCAGTAACATCGGAGTTATCCACATATATTTGTCGTCATTAATTCATAAATTCGGCGTCATAAATTCATAAATTTGTCGTCATGACACGTATAAATGTGTCAGCAGCAACTCATAAATTTGTCGTCATCCAATCATAAATCTGTCATTACTCAGTCTTAAATTCATCGTCAAAGGATCATAAATATGTCGTCATGAATAATGATAACTTGCTGTTTTAGTTAGTTTTACGCACAAAGAAAAGAAAGGAAAAGAAAAGAAAGATCTATATAAGATCACTGTATTTAGTCTGTTGAAAAATGAAAAAGAAAAACAACGCCTAACGCGCTTCGCTTGTTATTTTTTATAGATAAATTATAGGGGTTATTTTCTAAAAGGCTCTCAGACTACCTATGAGCGACGTAAAAGTGATGGGAGTAAGAAAGGGCTTCTACCCGCTGAAACTGTCTCAAAAACGCATACAGCGAAGATTTCAGCCCTTTGCTGGAATAACCTGGACAGGTTAGATCTTACCAGCCAACTCCAGTTCATATAGAACGGTGGTCATGAACTGCTGCCAAAAACAAAACTTGATGGCCGGTACACGAGCATTTTTGCCCTCAATTCTTGCATTTACAGACGCTTTTGCCTGTGTGACTATTTCTTCGTTAAAGTTCATTGATAATCTCCAGATTGAGAATCTTTGAAGCGGAACGGTTGCCCCTGTTTCGGAATGACGGCAGGTTGCACCCTGCCGTTTTTTACTGATAAAACCAAAAATTATTTCGATTCTATCCATTCGTTATACTCAACACGAAAATCCCAATACACTCCATTTTCCCCATTCAATTTTGTCATTTTTGCAACGTTTTCAGCGACAAGGTTAATACGCAAAATATCTTCCACTTCCTGAAATAAATTATTAGGGTTTTTCAATGGAAAATTAAGATTATGATTACTACCAGATAGGAGATAATGCTGATTAAAATGAATGTATTGTTTTAGGTTATGATGGGCTACAAAAACAGAAATAATTAAATTTTTACGCATATTTATAATCCTATATAATTGCCGAAACCGGCATAACCTCTTACGGGAGTGGAACATATTTTGTATCTGATGCTAAATTCATATTACGCCCATTTACGACACAAGGCAATTTTTTTATGTTCCTAAGACTTATATTTTCCGAGTAATAGCCTCTATATTTTTTCCATAACCCAATGAAATTCATCAATGATATATTTTTACACAATCATTACAAATATTGAAAAAGTTTTATTCTCATCTTTCAGAAGATTCAAGAGCGGTGGTGTTGACGTTTTGTTTGTTCATTCAAGTATTTCCCATTGTGATTAAATTCATCTCTCAGTGAGTTCTTTCGCGGCAAACGGGCAAGGGACCAACGAACACTGATCGCTGTCAAGGGCGGCGAAGCCGTGCCATTTACCCTTGTCGGCGATCAGTGTTCAGTGGTACTGCAAGCCCTTAGCGAAAGGGCTTACAGAGAGATGAACACAACACTGAATGAACAAACCTCGGCACAACAAAGTTGTGACGGCAAAAGCGACCGGCTAATTTGCCGGTCAGTTTCTTTTCAAAGCGACAGCAATATGCTGGCTGCATTCTTTGCTTTTTTTTCAGCATCGGTTGCTATCCGAAGGACAGAGACCCTGTGGGGCTCTGCGAAAGCTTGGATGCGCAAATGCGCAGCCAGGCTGAAGTGCAGGCGACGACCCGATCACATCGGGGAGCCGGAGGGGCCATAAATACGAGGTAAAAAAATGCTAATTTCTGCATAACGATGATCAGTTCTTATTTCTCTGTTCAGAAAGACAAGATGGCGTTGGGGCTTACCATTCATTAACCCCAGAATTGCTGGTATCAAAAGTAAATTTAATTACCTCATCATAAGCAACTCTTTTTGAAGAAATAAAAAAAATCAAAATAACTCGAGGGAATATACCTCATCAGATTATAGATGCATATCAGACTTCAATCCCTTGAAGAAATCCGATTTTTTAAGTTTATCAGTTTCTACATGCTCAGGAAATTCAGCATTAATGAAGTCAACTTTTTCAAACGGACCAACTATTTTTTCATCATTTATAAATGACTTTTTGACACCTTCAACTTTCTTTGAATAGGATTGCCGATACACTGCTGCATAAAATCCATCTTTTAAAAACACGTAGGTATCGTAACGGTGATTTCCGCGTTTAAACTTATGGTGATAGACCACATTATCGCCAAAGCGCTCTTGGTCATGGGTTTTATAGTCAAACATATCTGCGTCAGCTCCATTGTAGAGCTGAGAATATAGCAGATTTAACTCATAATCGGCCAGCGCACTTAGACTTTCACACGTTGTCATGCACTCACGATGCAGGTTGTAGTGCTCGCTTTCCCATGCAGACTGTACTAACGAAGAATAGGCATACAGCGAGCATAGTATACGGCATTGTTTTGCAGTTATTGTAACCTGGCCAACTACAGTAAGGAGCGTACAACTTGTATCAGGACCAATTGTTATCAAGCCAGAAGAGTGAGATATCATTTCTAAACAAATGCCGGTTTCCAGTACGTAGGCATCCATGAAAGACTGAGCATTATGAATCAAGGCTGCATAAGCCTTCTGATGTGCAGATTGAACAGTTGTAATCATAATTTTTTTCCTCATAACAAGCCGAATCCGGCAGAATTCCGGAGGTATCACCTCCGGATTATATGCATCAAGTCAGTCTAATATTGCTTCAGCGCATACACATACATTGTTGCGGTAATGTCAATGTAACGCTGATCAGCGTGCACCAGGCGATACTGATAAACCTTCTGCTCGAAGATTTCCATCTCTGGCAAAAACCCGCATTTCAACAGACGGTCCACTACACCTCTTCGTGTCATGTTTCGTTCCACATAGTTATCGCATATACGGTCCAAATGTTGTGAAACACCTTCATGAAAGCGTCCTTGTTCTAACGCAGTACCGGATAAAACGAGTGAATCACATCGATCGCTAACTGACGTTATGTGGTCACTGCCGGCTGAAATTACTGATGCGTTGGCCGTCATAAAATTTTCCCGTGACTGAACATGTCCGAGGTCAGATCATATTGGTCGACGAAACCACTTTTTCCTACAACCTTAAGGTATGCGGCATTACGATAGATTTCCAACTCACAGTACTGAAAGCCTATTGGCGACCCTGGGGACAAATCTAAGAATACATTAGCCTGAATAGTAACGTGTAAGACCTTTTCATTGCTCAATAGCCACGCATGACATTTTCTGGCCGTGATAGGGTTCCACTGACACGTTAGATTAGGCGCAGGCAACTCACCCTTTGCTCGTGTCGATTCATAAAGCGGGGGGCATTCTGAAATATGAAAGGTGTTTTCCTGGCCGGATTCGCGTGCAGTGATCTCAGCCTGAAGCATTTCAATCACGTTATCAGTGCCTGGCACTGCGGCTTTCTCCATCGATAACAACGTCAGATACAACTCTTCGTCACTTAAGTGTTTAAACTGGTTCATAAATACTCCTGTTTGAGCCGAAACCGGCGTAATGGGGGGAAGGTAGCCTTCCCCGTTGATGTTTTATTGAAACAGTGTTGTGCATGCTTTCGACATGCTTTCGAAGAGGTCTTTAAACCTCAGTTTTTCTTCCCAGTTTTCAGCAAAATAAACAGGTGTTTTTCTGCTTAGACCCAATTGCATAGACAATGTATTACCTGTCGACACTTCCGCACTAATTCCAAGTAAAGAAAGCTGCACAAAACACATATCTGTAGCAACGGGATCAATATCAATGCAACTGACGAACAATCGTTGGGATATATTCACCCTACACTCTATAAGCTGCTTGGCAAAGGCAATCACCATACCGCCAGCGCCACATGCAGGTTCCCCGAGTGTGATAATGGGTTTTTTGACTAACGCATCAAACTCATTCCCTATCAATAAACTGGCCAAAGTATTTGAAAGATGGTCCGGAGTAAAAAACTGCCCCCTAAAATCATTACCGAAATCCAGTTCCATGAACACCATTCCTAGAAAATCGTGGAACTCAGTATTAAGTGCCTCTACCATGATAATAAAAAGCCGATGAAATGAATCAATATCACTAGCAGTATATTTATCACAAATTACTTTTGACTCCTTAATGTTTTTATCCGTTCTGATTCGGACAGCATCTAACTCTCTAGCTGCGAGAGAAATGAAGTCACGAAACACATCGAAAAGACGAGTACCGTTCTGGCGAGATATATCACTCAATAATGAACAAAATTCTTTACGTAATTGGCCGGTATTACCTGGAATAAAGTTAGATGATTTTACAGGTTCAGAAAAAAGTTCTTGTTGCATAGCATGCATGACTAACTCCTTAATACAGCCGAAACCGGCATAACCCCTTCCGGGAAATAAGAAAACAAATTCGTTTCCTTAAACGGATAATACGCCCATTTACGACATCATGCAAGGTGTTTATTTTAACACACGATTATTTTGAAATTTTTAACGGATTATATTGATAAATTTAGATTTTAAGGTTCTTGGTGTATGGGGTTTATAAACATACTGTTGAACGATGCATTTTATTATGTCCAGATATTCATCTAGCCTTACTTCACGAAAAATACATGACTATATATCGTGGAATGATAGATAACTCCTATACTCATGTACCCTTCGTATTTCCCAGATTTATTCTCGATCATAAATATAGAGATTAGGGTGTTTATTAGCTAATAGCATTAGATAGTTATACTCACCTGGGCGCACAGTAGTGCCTTGATCAGGCAGTTCCTTTGTATTCCATCCGGATCTGGCATAACCCGTCAGTTCTGCCATCTGAGCGATGGTCAGACCTAAATTCTCACGTATTGCCCTAAGTTCCTCATGTGTCGAATCATCCATGACCCAGCCTTCAATAGGTGACTTTGAAGGGTCTTTTGAAGACACTACATAGAGATCATGTTCTCCTGCAAGGAGTTGGAGCATTTCAAATTCAGTTTTGCGTGTTTTCATGACATCTTCACGCTTCTGATAGGCACGGAGGGTTATACCTAGGAGCTGAGCCATTTGGGACTGTGTTAGATTAAGCTTGTGTCTTATCCGTTTCACTTCACTTATTGACGGCGCACTCATTCTGTTTCCTTATTGAGACATGTTAGAAACATCATATACATTTCATGCGCCCAAAAAAATCTATATTTTTTTCACCGGCTCTCAAGCTTTTTCATGACACAAGCCCCAATAATAAGGCATAAGACATAGAGTAACTGTAGAACAACCTTTACCCAAATTGGTGGATTAAAGAGCAAAAGCGGCAGTATAAACACCGCGCTTACTAGCATAAACGATGAACCAACCTTCCTGATTTTTTTTTCATTAGAACCTGTAGGAACCAAGCTATCTAATAAATAATTCCATTTTCTTTTTAAATCGCCCATTTTGCCTCCAATAAAAATCAGAATAATTTTTTGGCGTTTTTCCTTGTTACGTCTTCACTTGTGGAAACATTTTGCTTTGTCAATGAATGTTGTTGGCCAGCACCTGGGGAATTTTCTAACAGATTACTTGTGTCATTTCTTCCAACTCGAGATACATTCAAAGTATTCGATTCAAAGTTTGGCACAACATCCTGAATTATTTTAAGCATGTCCATAAAGTCGCTATTTTCTGATGCCAATAGGTTCACTGCTTTTATAATTCTCTCATCCATTTGAGCAATAAGATATCCAGCAAAAAGAGCATTTCGGCTAAACTCACCGCGTTGCTTAAGTGGAACCCCTTCCAAATAATCGCAGACACGCTTGTCTGCGACATTTTTGTCAGGATTCAGATAGAAAGTAACTTTTCTTCTGTTATCCATTTATCACCCTATATCAATATCGTAAAGGCCCTGTACAACGTCATATTGCGGGTCATTAGAAATATTAAATCGCTCGTCTCTAATATTAGTGGATGACTTGATATTTTGACCACAAATCATAGCCCCACCGCCAGCAACAGTAACGGCAGTATAACCGTGGAAACGTCTTACTACCTCCATCACCTGTTCGGATAATTGATTGATACCACTTTGAATCTCTTTGATTACGTTATCTACCTGACTTGCGTCATTAATACAGCCGTCAATAAACTCCCTGTCATGACGATTCTTGATCATTTCATTGATTATATAATCCGAGGCTTCAGTATTTGCTTTTGCCAACGCCGCTTTAACAACCGAGGTTACGATTGAAACGCCAACGTTTGTCAGAAACTCGATCTGAACAATCCCATTCATTTGACCTAAAACCTGTGAAACATCTGTTGTCGTGCCGCCAATATCGATGATTAGTAATGATTGGTTAGGCTTCAGAACCTGAGCATCTTTGAAGCCTGCTGGCATCGACTCAGGGCGTACAGTCACTGACGTAATTGTGAACGCTTGTTCTTTATTACGAGCTACAGCGCGGGTTACGCTAGTTATCTTGCGATCAATATTCACCCTATTTGCCTGCATATCCGCATCGTAATATTCTGATAATGGTAAAGTTACCACTATCTCTACGGGCTGGGGTTCAATGCCGGATGTGTGTAAAGCATGATGAATTGCGATTACATTAACGTCACTGTACTGGTATTCAACCTCAGTAGTGCGGATGCATTTTGCACTGTTTGAGTTAAAGCTAAATTTACGTTCGCCCATCTCATAGTTTGCCGCGTCACTGTTCCCGAACGCGACACTCCAACCTGTGATGAAGCTATTTGGGCTCATATGGCGTAGAGCTTTACCGTCCTCGCCTTTCCACATCATTTTAATATTTGTAGAACCGTCATCAATAAAAATGCGCATAGTGCCCTCGCTAATAAATCCAGATTTGAGAATAAACGTTCTCTTAGTGTTTGCTCATTTGAGAATTTAAATTCTCAAATAACACTCCATACCGAGAACATAAGAGTAACCTTAAAGCAAAATACGCCCATTTACAACATTTTTTACTTAAAACCTAGCTTTCGTGAGTTATTTTTGAACAAAAATGAGAACATAAAGGCATTGATATGAGCGGTTATGAGGTCGGGGATTATAATTAGCTAAAGAGTGAGCCTAAATTTGAAGTGACGCCGTAACCTATCTACAGCTAACGCTCGCCGCAGTCGAACGACCGAGCAATGCGAGTTAGTGAGCGAGGGAGCGTAAGATTGCATATGTCAACCGGAGCTCGGCCACTCAAGTGTTGATGCATTACACTATTTGGTCCTTTTAATGCATGATTTCACAATGCATGAAAGCATGAAAGCATGAAAGCATGAAAGCATGAAAGCATGAGACTATCCTATTTTTGCTCTTGGTATGTCCTTCCAATTTGTTGTGTATTCGGGCGATAGCCAATCTCGTCGCACCTTAAAACTAGGATTAATACCCTGCCCAGCAAAAAATAGCTGTTTCCGTCCATCTCTGTTGATACGGTCAAGCAATCCCATCAATTTATCACTCCCTTCTCTCGGCGCTGATTCGTCAAAGAGGTTTAACTGAGCTTCACGCCCGTTGAAATCGGCAAGCATCACACCGGCTTTAGCGTAATTAATTCCATCCTTCCAAATCCGCGCCAGTGCGCGTTGAGCAGCTGTAATAATATCTCTGGTATCCTGAGTAGGCGTCAACAGCTTCTCGGTGGCTTGATTTCCATACTGAACGTCATTTATCGAGAATGGACTTGTCCGAACAAATACATTGATAGCCTTGCAATACTGATTCTCCCCACGCAGTCTTTCAGCTGCCTGTGCGGCATAGCCTGTAACTGCCTGCTGCATTTCATCTAACGACGTCACTCGCTGCCCAAACGAACGAGATACGACAATTTGCTGCTTAGTCACAGGATGTTCCTGTAACGCAAAGCATGACTCCCCACGCAGTTCCCTTACTGTCCGCTCGAGAACGACGTTGAAATTCTTCCTGATGAAATTTGTGTCTGCCTGGGCCAGGTCGAGCGCAGTATGAATTCCCATTAAAGAGAGTGTTTTTGCGATCTTTCGACCCACACCCCATACTTCTGAAACATCAACAATGCTTAGAAGTTTTTTAATTCTTTGCCGGTCTGTTAATGCAACAACTCCACCGTATGCAGGCCATGTCTTCGCAGCGTAATTGCATAATTTTGCTAAAGTTTTTGAATACGATATGCCAACTCCACACACTAAGGTTGTGTGTAATTTAACTGCATTTCGCAGTTGATGGCCATATTCATCCAGGCTCATGACCTTTTCAATATTATCAGCAGTGAAAAAAACTTCGTCCACACTGTAACATTCTGTATTGGCTGATAATGATTCTACGACAGAGGCAAACCGCGCGGACATAGATCCGTACAACGTGAAATTTGAACTAAAGACAGCCACATTGTGTTTCTCAATTAGGGGTCTTACCTTGAAGTAAGGGTCGCCCATTTTTATACCGGCTAACTTGCAGAGCCGATTCCTTGCAATGATGTTACCGTCGTTCGAACTTAAGACTGCAACAGCTCTGTTCACCAGGTCTGGCCTGAAAGCTTGTTCGCAGCTGGCAAACATCCCATTGACGTCAATTATTCCGTACATAGCAAATGACTCATAACCGTAAATGTAACGACACCCCAAATCTCAAGTTGGTTCTCCTCGGGATCAAAGTAAATTGGGCTGTAGGCAGGGTTCATGGGCATTAGGCACGGCCTTGGCCTTAATACCAGTCGTTTTACTGTGAACTCGTTGTCCAATGAGGCAATGACGATGCTTCCATGCTCAGGCGTAAGAGATCGGTCCACAACTAATACATCTCCATCGTGTATTCTTGCGTCCTCCATAGACCGCCCTGAAACTCTCAAAAGATAAGTCGCAGATGGGTGTTTTACACAATAGTCATGGAGATTTAACTCTTGTTTATCATATCCTTGTGTAGGAGACGGGAATCCAGCCTGGATCAATTCGGCATAGAAAGGTATGGAGTCAGCATTAGAAAGTGAGCTCAGCTCTATAAGTGTAAGAGACATAGTTGACGGCCTTTATACTGTAAATATATACAGTATACGAATGAGATCAACATTTGATCAAGCCATCATTTTCACTCACGAACTAAGGTGCAGAGATTGCGGAAGATATGCTGTGAAAGCTTGCATGGTAAAGATAGAAACAAAAAAGTCGACTCTTACATGTCGACTTTTATTCACTACTAGAGTTTAGGTAGAGGTATGGGTTATCTCGGCGCAGCCTGGGCCACCTTTCGGGTAGCACTAACTCACTTTTTGAGTTGCCGCACTTCCTCCCACTTGTCGTCAATAACAATGAGGAAAACACACGCTAAATCATGATTTAATTAAAGAGTGATTTCATGAAATCATCCTCTTTTTGATTTCAGCAACTCATACCCTTCCAACAACATTTCGCGCATCGTGATCCCCTGTTCAGCCGCATACGATTTCATTTCTTTGTGTTTGCTTATAGGGACTTTGAGTTGAATAGGTTTAGTTGCGAAATCGGGTTCTGCACCCTTACCTGTTACATTTAAAGTTGGCTCATTGTCTGCCGGTGGTGCCAGCTTAGAAATACTTCTCTTAGGTTTTTCCATGGTTACACTCCAGAAAATATTATTTCATGAAATCATGATAACATTAATTAATGATATCATGAATTTCTTCTACCATCTTTTTAGCTACTTCATTTAGCGTTTTAAACGGCGTTTCAAACAAGGCTCGGCCAGAATCGAGTGCACTGCTATATCCTGATTTGAACGGGATGACCGTATCAAGCACGGCAAAATTCCACTCCTCAATTGTTGCCTTTGCTTTACGACCTTCACTATCACTTGGTGATTTAGCTACACTAAAGACGATTTTATCTCTGGAGATACCTTTTTTAATCAATTCGCGAGCAAGCTCAAGAGATGGCTCAAGGTCATCAATTGAAGTACCCGTTGATATGAGGACCAAATCAGAATTCTCCGCTACATCGAGAGAGGTTGTCTCTGCCGCTGGGCGACCGTCAATGATGAGCAAGTCGAACTTGTCTGCCATCTTTACGGCTGTATCTACTCTGCGATACAGAGCACAATCCACCGCGCCTAAATTGGCCTGTTCTCGACGCTGGGCCCACTTAAGTGAGGTTTGTTGCTTCTCGTCAATATCAGCTAAATGCGTCTTCCATCCTGCATCTGTGAACCCAACATAGAGCGTGCGTGCATGAGTGCTTTTGGACCCGCCCCCTTTTTGACCCACACAAGAAATAATCATGATTTCACCTTTTCATTATTTCATTATTTCATTACTTGAGTTATTAACCATTATAGAACGTATAAACATCTAACTTTATGTAAAATAATGGATTTTTCGATCATGATTTCATGAAATGCCTATATAATGAAATCATGATTTAATTATACATCATTTCTCAGTAATGTCGAAAAGAATGAAATCATGATTTAATGATCAAATCGTTGGGGGGAAGGGTAATGACACGATATAAGACTTTCGGCGGTATTTATAACTACAGAGATAACCTAAATGCGATAACTCAAAAGCTATATTCCAACCTACCCCGATAAGGACGAAAGCGGTTTCGAGAAACGGTGATGAAATGCATATGGCTCCTATTGGGAGCATTAATGGTTGAAAGGAATAGTCATTATTATTAATTAGTTACTTTCTTTTCGCCTTTCTTCGGCCCGACCATATCCATATCATTTTCATTCTGGCCTTCTTTGGTAAGTTTGGTACGCTGACAGTTACCGGCATCAATAACGGTCTGATGCGGCTTTCCTGGGCACCTATACGGAAAAGTTCATTGTGAGGCTATCGCAGCGCAGGCAAAGCAAAAATGATAGACAAGTAGGGGAGCAGATGACGTGGACGCAGTATAAGTTGATAGTCCTGTTGTAAAAAGTTACTCCGCATAAAGCGTTTCAGTACATTAGTTTATAGAGTAAGTGCAAAATTCAGGAGTAAAGTATGGCTGATACACACGTAACATTACTGGGCTATGACATCACTATCTGGGGGCTCGGCGTAGCAATCCTGGCAGCAATAATGCCCCAGGGCGTCAACCTGTATGTCGAATACAGCAGATCAAAACGAGAAAAAAACTACATACAGGTACAGATAATTTTCATGTTAGATAAATTTGCCGCTGACTGTGCCGCTGTGGCCAGGGATGACGGTTATGATCCTCAGTGGATGAAAACTGGAGAGGCTGAAGCCCAGGTTGCCTCACCTGTTTTTGATCTCTCAGCGCTCAAGGGGGAATATAAATTTCTCAAACCTGCGCTGCTTTATAGACTGCAATCCATCGAAATCAAACTCCTCACAATCAACCGTCGCTTAGAAACATATATCTATGATGATCCTCCAGAGCACCCCCAATACTTCGCGTTACGGCGTAAGCAGTATGCGAAGCTAGGTATGTATGTGTGTGATTTATCGAGTGATATAAGTAAAGAATTGAAAATTAAAAATGATGCATGGCAAGGCGTCAGAAGCCCCAGAGCAGATTTACAAAACAGTTTGAAATTATTGAAATCCAGAGAAGAAGAACGGCAAAAAATGCTCACGGCCAATGCAGCCAAGAAGGTTCAAAACAACAGTGCCAGCAACATATAGTTTTCAATACATCCCACTGTCATTAAATCATGATTTAATGACAGTGAGCTCGCGCTTTAACTGCGTTGAATAGCACGCAGCTGCGCCACCGCGTCTTCGCCGCTCTGCGTAAATCGCAGGGTACTGCCCGATAGCACGTCCAGCGCAAACACCTTCGTATACACCTGCAAACTCTTCGCGTACTTGTGTCCCATTAGCGCCATCAGCGTCTTATCATCGAGGCCGTTCATTTTCAGGTGCATGGCATAGCTGTGCCGCAGGGTATGGCAGGTAACCGGCACCGAAAAGCGCACTCCGGCGCGGGCCGCTTCCTCGACCGCCGCGTTGATCCAGTTCGCCGCCGTCTGGCGCGACGACACAGGCCAGAGCTGGGTGTGCTTCTCGCCACGGTGAAAGGTCTGCAAGTATTCGTCCATGCGCCTGGCATAGTCGGGGTCGAGCAGCGGCACAATCCGTGTGGCTTGTGCGATCTTCTCCCGCTCAGCGGTCGGCACGCGTCCTTTACCACGGCCAGAAGAAAGGCTTCGCGCCTTCAGGGTAATGAGCGTGACGTTGGCCTGATAGTGCGAAAGTATTTCCAGGCGACCCCGCCGCGCCGCCGGTTCAGCGTCGGGCTGAAGACGAAAATCTTTGGGTGCAAGCGCCAGCGCTTCGTTGAGCCGTGCGCCGGTGTTCCACAGCGTGTCCAGAAACATCCGCTGTTTAAGGTGGCGAGCGCAGGCGATCAGCGCCGAGACCTCG
>Ga0116228_10004178_pt1 | contig 12768 bp, 9 predicted proteins | sample S1TSphfallax_2_FD_89694 | JGI IMG/M metagenome (GOLD analysis project Ga0116228, IMG submission 89694) | Host-associated microbial communities from peat moss isolated from Minnesota, USA - S1T2_Fc - Sphagnum fallax MG | ecosystem: Host-associated > Plants > Peat moss > Unclassified | place: USA... | reverse complement strand
CTCGTTCATCGTCACCGACGCGCCGATGTCGCGCGCGGGCTTGCACGAAGCGTTGCGCGAGGCGGTCGACGGCAGCTTCAACATGATCTCGGTCGACGGCGATATGTCGACCAACGACTCGTGTTACGCGTTCGCGAAGCCCGGCCCCGACGGTGCGACCGCCGGCTTCCGCGCGGCGCTCGGCGCGCTCTGCCGCGATCTCGCGGTCGCGATGGTGCGCGACGGCGAAGGCGCGACGAAGACGCTCGTCTTCAACGTGACCGGCGCGAAGGACGAAACGCAAGCGCGCACGATCGTGCGCGCCGTGATCAACAGCTCGCTCGTGAAGACCGCGCTCTACGGCGAAGATCCGAACTGGGGCCGCGTGATCGCCGCGGCGGGCGCGGCGCGCGCCGGTCTCGATGCGGAGAAGTGGTCGCTGCAACTCGGCGGCCAGGCGTGGGTGGAGCGCGGCGCGATCGAAGCGCTGAGCGAAGCCGAAGCGCACCTCCTCCTCGAAGAACAGACGATCGAGATCACGCTCGACCTCGGCATCGGCGACGCCGTCGCCACCGGCTGGGGCTGCGACTTCAGCACCGACTACGTGCGCATCAACGCGCACTACCGGACATGAGGTCCGCCATGTCATCCCGAGCGGAGGTTTTTCGCATGACCACAACTCCGGTGATCCAGCGCGGCGAACGTCTCGTGACGCAGCATCCGCACCTCATGGCGAACTACGGGCGCGCGCACATTCAGGTCGTGCGCGGTGAAGGCGTCTATCTGTTCGATGAGTCGGGCAATGCGTACATCGATCTCGTTGCCGGCATCGCCGTTTGCGCGCTCGGACACGCACACCCGCGCATCACGCGCGCGATCGCGGATCAGGCCGCGACGCTCGTGCACTGCAGCAACCTCTACCATCACGAACCGGCCGGCACGCTGGCCGACCGTCTCGCGGAACTCTCGGGCTTCGATACGGTCTTCTTCTGCAATTCGGGCACCGAGGCCAACGAAGGCGCGATCAAGCTCGCGCGCAAGCTCGCGTGGCGCAAAGGCGAGACGGAACGCACGACGATTCTGGCCGCCAGCAACTCGTTCCACGGCCGCACGTTCGGCGCGCTCGCCGCGACCGACAACCCGGGTTACAAGGTCGGCTTCGAACCGCTGCCCGGCGGGTTCGCATTCACGCCGTTCAACGACATCGACGCGCTCTCGAACGCGATCGACGATCGCACGGCCGCGTTCATCGTGGAGCCCGTGCAAGGTGAAAGCGGCGTGCTGCCGGCGTCACCGGAGTTTCTCGCCGCCGCGCGCGACTTCTGCACCGAGCGCGGTGCGCTGCTGATTTTCGATGAGGTGCAGGTCGGCATGGGCCGCCTCGGCCGCCTCTTTGCATCGCAGGTCTACGACGTGAAGCCCGACGTGTTCACGCTCGCGAAATCACTCGCCAACGGTCTGCCCATCGGTGCGGTGATCGCGCGCGGCGACGCGGCGACGGCGCTGCGCCCCGGCGATCACGGCACCACCTTCGGCGGCTCGCCCGTTCCGGCGGCAGCGGCACTCGAGCACCTCGCGATTCGCGACGTGCTCGATCTCGACGCGCACGTGGAAGCCGTCGGCCGGCTCATGCGCGAGGAACTCGCCGAGATCGCCCGTGAACGGCCGGCGGTGTTCGAAGCACCGCGCGGCATCGGGCTCATGCTCGGTCTCCCGGTGCGCGAGCCCTACAAGGCGTCGGACTTCGTGCCGCGCGCGCTGGACTTCGGCCTGATGATCAACGCGGCCGGGCGCAACACGTTACGCTTCGTGCCGCCGCTGATCATCACGGCCGACGAGACGCGCGAGGCGATGCAGCGCTTGCGCGCGACCATCGCCGCCGTCCTCGGCTGAGCGCTACTTCTTCGGGGCCACCGTACACGTCGCGAGGAGCGTATCGGCCTTCCCGTCGGAGACCGACGAAACGGTCGCGGTCGGTCCCTTCTCCCACCATTCGAGCTTGTCGTTGATGTAGCGCGAACCGTCGGCCGACGGTACTTGCGTCAGCCCGTAGCGGCGGTTGCCCCACGTCACGATCGCCTTGCTCTTCACGTTGTCGTAGATGACCGGAATGCGGTACCCCTGACACACGTAGTGCAAGTGGACTTTCTTGGGCATGGGCGGGGTCGAAGACTGGGCGGCAGCCGGGGCAACGAACATGCCCAGCGCGGCAATGAAAGCGCAGAAGCGTATGATCACCCCGCCCGATTGGACGCAAGCGGGCCCGGTTCCGTCTTGCATACGTATTACGGCAGGCCCAGCTTGTCGCTCATGTAGCCGGCCAGCTTGTCTTCCGCAATGCGGTCCTGGCGCATCGTGTCACGATCGCGCACGGTCACCGCTCCGTCGGTCGCGGTCTCGAAGTCGACCATCACGCAGGCCGGCGTACCGATCTCGTCCTGACGGCGGTAGAGCTGACCCACGTTCCCCTCATCGTATTGCGTGCGGAAGAACGGGCGCAGGCTGCGCTCGATGCGCTTCGCGCGCTCGACGAGCTCCGGTTTGTTGCGCGCGAGCGGGAACACGCCGATCTGCACCGGCGCGATCTTCGGATGGAAGCGCAGCACGACGCGTTTGGATTCTTTGCCCTCGCCGTCGATGATCGTCTCCGTTTCGTACGCGTCGATCAGCATGGTGAGCGTCGTACGGTCCATCCCCGCCGAGCTCTCGATGAGGATCGGCGTGTAATGCGTCTTCGATGCCTCATCGAAGTAGCGCAGGTCTTTGCCCGAGAGCTTCATGTGCGCGTCGAGGTCGTAGGTGCCGCGGTGCGCGATCGATTCGAGCTCACCCCAGCCCCACGGAAAGAGATACTCGACGTCGGTGCCGGCTTTCGCGTAGTGCGGCCGTTCTTGTGGCGTGAGCTCGTAGAAGCGCAGGCGTTCGGGGCGCACGCCGTAGTCGCTGTACCACTGCTTGCGCGCGGTGACCCACTGTTCGTAGACCGCGATGTCGTTGCCGTCGTCGGGCACGAAATACTCGAGTTCCGCCTGCTCGAACTCGCGCACGCGGAAGGTGAAGTTGCCCGGCGTGATCTCGTTGCGAAACGACTTCCCGATCTGCGCAATGCCGAAGGGCGGACGTTTGCGCGCGCTCTGATACACGTTCTTGAAGTTCACGAAGATGCCCTGAGCCGTCTCCGGTCGCAGGTAGGCCGCGTTGGCCGAATCTTCCATCGGGCCGATGCTCGTCTTCATCATCAGGTTGAAATTGCGCGGCTCGGTGAACGTGTTGCTCATACCGCAATCCGGACATTTGTCGAGCGAGGGCAAGTGATCGGCGCGAAAGCGGTGCTTGCAGTTCTTGCAGTCGACGAGCTTGTCGTGAAAGGCCGCGACGTGACCCGAGGCGACCCAGGTCTGCGGGTGCATGATGATCGAGGAATCGAAGCCGACGACGTCGTCGCGCAGTTCGACCGTCTCGCGCCACCACGCATCCTTCACGTTGCGCTTGAGGATCGCTCCGAGCGGGCCGTAATCGAAGAAGCCGCCGATGCCGCCGTAGATCTCGCTGGACTGAAAGATGAAGCCGCGCCGCTTGGCGAGCGCGGTGATCTCTTCCATCGTGACGCGCGGCGTCGTTTCGGTCGTTCCTCCGGTGGTCATGCCGTCGCTTTCGGCCCGCTTGGCTACGCCTTCCTGGATTTCGCCCCGTCGCTCGCGATTTGGGCGAACCCGATCAGCGTGACGAATGCGACGCCGCCGACGATGTTGCCGAGCAACGTCGGAACGAAGAACGCCGGGTAGGCGCTCCAGTCGAGCCGCCCCACGAAGATGGCGTAGAACACCTCGATCGATCCGGCGATGATGTGCGCGAACTCGGCGATGCCGACGATGTAGGTGATCAGGAAGATGATGAACGGACCGGCGGTCTCGGCCAGCGGCAGCAACCAGACCATGAGCGCGATCAGCCAGCCGGCGAAGGTCGCCTGAGCGAACCGGGTCAGCTGATCGTGCTGCATCAGCATCAGCCCGAAGTTGGCCATCGGCGTCGCCGCTTCGGCCGGCATCGCATGCGAGCGGGCGAGGAAGAGCGCCCCGAGGATCGCACCCGCGATGTTGCCGGCGAGCACGATCGCCCAGATCCGGACGATGCCGCGGAGCCCGCTCCACGACGGACGCGAGAGGACGGGCAGCAGCGGCGTGAGGGTGTTCTCGGTGAAGAGTTGCTGCCGGCCGAGGATCACGATGAGGTAGCCGAGGGGGTAGCCGAGATCGACGATCAGCGGCCGCCACGGGCCGGCGGGGAGGTGCGCGCTGAAGGCGCCCATTGCGACCAGGCCCAGCGTCATCGAGAGGCCGGCGGCGAGCGCCGACCAGGCCGTGCCCCACGAGGATCGCTCGAGCTCGTCCTGGCCTTCCTCGCGGATCGCCTCGTAGATGACGATCGTCCGGGGCCGCGCACGCTGGTGCGCTTCTTTTTTCTCTTCTTCGTCGGCGACCGGTTCGGGGATGTTCACCGGTCGCTCGTACCCCAGGAAGGCTGAGCTCTAATCCTGCGGTGCCGCCGGCACGCTCGCGCTCGCGCCGTAGGTGCGGCCGCGCCATTCGAAGCCCGCGCCGGTGAGCGCGCGACGCGTCGAGTTGAGCGCGATCGCGCCGAACATCGCAAGGCCGAACGGCGTGTAGATCGCGATCCGGCGCGGCATCGACACGTAGTCGGCGCCGTACGCGGCGACCGCGATGACGGTTCCCGTGACGGCCAGCGCTTCGATCGCGTGCGGCCACTCGCGCTCGCGCGCGGATGCAAGCGCAAGCAGTGGCGGCAGCACCGAGAGCGACGCACAGAACAGCGTTCCGGCGGCGAGACCGGCGAGGTTGCCGTGCGCGGCGAGATACATGTTCTTCGTGAAGCCGTCCCACAGATCGCGCAGCGAACGATACATGCGCACGTGCACGAGTTGCGTGCCTTCCGCGACGAGCAACCGGAAGCGACCGTCGCGTTTGAGATGACGCGCGAACTCGATGTCTTCCACGATCTCGCCGCGCACCGCGCCATGACCGCCCAGCGCTTCGTACGCGTCGCGCGCGATCATCACGTACTGGCCGTTGGCGAGTGCGCGATCGGGCCGGCGCGGATCGTTCACCGCTTCGAGCGGGCCCGTGACGAACACGACGAGCCCCAGGATCGCCGGCAGCGCCGCCTGTTCGCCGAGCGTGAGCATGTCCTGGCCGGTCATGATCGTGATCGCGTCGGCGCGCCGCGCGCGCGCGAAGGCGAGCGTCGAGACCGACGCGTGCGGCTCGTGCCGGCTATCCGCGTCGGTGAAGAGCAGCCACGATCCGCGCGCGCACTCCGCGCCCTGCGCGCAGGCCCACGGTTTGCCGATCCAGCCCGCCGGCAACGGCGCGCCGTCGACGACGCGCAGGTTCGCGAACTCCGTTTCGAGCTGCGCGAGGATCGCGCGCGTGCCATCGGTCGAACGATCGTCGACGACGATCACCTCGACGTCGGCACCGGTCTGCGCGACCAACGATCGCACGCACGTGGCGATGTTGTGCTCCTCGTTGCGCGCCGGAACGATCACCGAGAGCGAGGGCGCATCGTCCATCGCGCTCACCGCCGGAACGCGAATCCAGCCGCGCAACATCCGAAGCGAACGCCACGCATAGAACAGCGCGACGCCCGCCGTCGCATGCGTGAGAAACCGCCGCACGCCAATCGGTACGCTTATGATGCGATGTGCGCGCGCGGTTGCGTTTCGGCGCGGAGCTGGCCGCAGGCGGCGGCGATGTCGCGGCCCATCGGCGTGCGCACGGTGCACACGACGCCCTTCGCTTCGAGGATCGCGGTGAACGCGCGGATGCGTTCGTCGCCGGTCGGGCCGAGTTTGCCGTCGGGCGTGCTGTTGTAGGGGATGATGTTGACGTGGTGAAGCGGCCCGCGCATCAGTCGCGCGAGCGCTTCGGCGTCGTGCGGACGGTCGTTCACGCCGTCGAGCATCACGTACTCGAAGAAAACCTTGCGATTCGTCTTGCCGATGTAGCGTTCGCACGCGGCCATCAGCTCGGCGACGGACCACTTCTTGTTCACCGGCATGATCGAGGAACGCACGTCGTCGGTCGGCGCGTGCAGCGAAATCGCGAGGTTCACCTGCACGCCTTCATCGGCGAACGCGTCGATCTGGGGCACGATGCCGACCGTCGAGATCGTGATGTGCCGATGACCGAGGCCGAACCCTTGCCCGTCGTTGAGCAGCCGCACCGCGTCCATCACCGCGTCGTAATTGTGGAACGGTTCGCCCATCCCCATGAACACGATGTTGGTGATCTTGCGGCCGTCGGCAGCGAGGTGCCGCGCGAAGTAGCGCGCCTGATCGAAGATCTCCGTCGGCGTGAGGTGGCGCGTGAAGCCGGCCTGTCCGGTCGAGCAGAACGCGCACGCGTACGCGCACCCCGACTGGCTCGAGATGCAGACGGTATTGCGCTCGTTGTAGTGCTGCATCAGCACCGCCTCGACTTCGTTGCCGTCGTGGAGCCGGAAGAGCCCCTTGATCGTTTGCTTGTCGTTGGAATGCTGCACGACGACCGGCTCGACGCTATCGAACGTGAACCCCTCGGCGGCCAGGCTGGCCCGGAGCTCCTTCGGCAAGACCGTCACGGCGGCGAGATCGGCGACCAGCTCCTTGGTGGCCGCCCGGTAGAGCTGCTGCAGGCGGTAGTTCTTGAGGCCGTGCGCGAGCGCGAACGCCGCCCCGTCGGCATGGCCGGCGCGGCGCGCCTTATCGTCGATCCAAATCTCTTGCCCGGTCCGCGCAGCCATATCCACTCATTCTACCACGAGGCGAAAGGGGGACCCGCCGTTACGCCGGGGTCGCCGAACGACGGATCGATCAGCGTACGCGGAGCACCAGGTTCAGAAAGAACATCCGTGGCTGGAGAGCGAGCTCTTCGGTCGCGGAACTCCCGGTTTCCGGCGCGTAGCTTGCCGCGGTCGCGTACGGGTTGAGGGCCAACGGCACGCCGGAATTCTCGAGCGAGTAGCGATCCGTCCACTGATTGAACACGTTGGTCACGCCGGCCGAGAGACGCACCGGCCCGAGCGGCGTGCTCAGCCCGACATCGCTGTCATTATAGGCCGGCAGCGCCTTCGTGTTGTTCGCCGAGACGGTATTGAGATCGAACCGCGCTTCGAGCCGTGGAAACACGCGAGCATCGAGCGCGACCGTGAACGTCTGCAAGGGAACGCGCGGGAGCTGCGCGCCCGGAACGTATGTCAGGTTCTTCTCGAGCAATTGCGTCACGCCGCTGACGAGCGACGTCGAGGTCACCGCGTAGTCGTAGTCGACGAACACGCGCGGATTAGCGCGAACGCGACCGTTGAGCATGATGCCACGCGTGCGTAGCTGCCCGAGGTTCGCCGTCTCGGTGATGACCGTATCGGCCCCGCCGACGCCACAGTACGCGTCGAGTGCCGTCGTCAGACCGTTGACCACGCTCGCGGCGATCGAGAACGGCGGACGCTGCAGATCGATCGGCACGGTGATCCCGCTGAAGATCTTATCGTACACGTTCTCGTTGAACACCGTCGCCTGGATCTGCGTATCGGCCCAAAACCGGTGACCGTAGCTGAATTCTTCGTCGACGCCGCGCTCCGGCTTCAAGATCGACGATGGTGCGCTGCCGACCGAAAACGACGAGCAGGTGGGCTTGCCGCCACCGCCCGAGCCGATGATCGACTGCACGGCATTCGAGGCAACGAAGGGCTGATTGAGATAGTTCGCCGTCGGCTGGGTGGTCGATGCGCCAACCGATGCCCGCACGACATCGCGCGAGTCTGGCGTGTACACCAGCGCGAGCCGCGGATTCACGTACGACGTCTTCGTGGCCGACGCGTGCATAAAATAGGCATTGCCGTCGATCGTCAGCGGTATCGACGGAATGCGATACGTATCGCGGATGTACGGTCCCCAGTAATACGCATTCGAGTTGCCGACCGTGATCTCGCCGACGTCGTTGGTCGTGAGCGAATCCGACGCGTTGTCGTACTCGACGCCGACCGTCGCATCGTTGTCGCGGCCGAGCAACGATTCGGCGATGTGTCCGCCGCTCGTGAGATAGAGCGAGTTCTTGTAGGAACCGCCCGTGCCCGCCACCTGCACGTAGGGGAACGTGGTGCCGCCGGACGTCGACGTTCCGACGTAATCCGGCAGTCCGTCGGCGCGACTCTGAATCACGAGATAACGATTGCTATCGAGATCCAGTTCGAACTGCCGGTTCGACGCGGTCGAGACCAGATTGAGATGATCGTCGTTCAACCCGATGCTCTGATAGGCGGGTCCCGCGCCGGCCGGTCCGGTGGTATCCGTGGCGTATTGCGCGGGCGTCACGCAACCGTCGAGGGCGCCGCCGTCCGGCCGTCCGTTCGGCCCCGTCCCCCACGGAACGCCGTAGCTGTTCACCGCCTGGAATTCGCCGGCCGGACACGGGTCGCTCGACGTCTTCTTCTTGAGGAGCTTGTTGGCTGCCGCAAGTTCGTAGCCGTAGGTCTGGTAATCCTGATCGCCGTTGCCGGTCTTGTTCTCCCAATACGTCGAGCTGAAGCTCGTGAACGTGAGCGTCGTCGCCGGCGAGAGCGCGTAGCTCAGCTTCGCGAGCAACGTGCGCGAAACGGCGCCGGAGTCCACCGTATACGTGGCCGCGTCGACGATCGCCGCCTCGCTCGACGACGGATCCCACGACACGGCCGGATCGTACGTCGTCGCGTCGTGGATCGGGCCATCTTCTCCATACACGCCGGCAGCCGCCGCGAACCCGAGCCGGCCGGCGGTGCCCGTCACCTGCGCGTTCGTTCCCAGCCGATCGTCGCTGCCGTAGATCTGGCCGACGTTGGCGGCAAACGCGCTCGTCGGCGCGATGGTCTGCGCGTTGATGACGCCGCCGACCGCATTCACGCCGAGCGCGTCGCCGCCGCCCGTTCCGTAGATGACGCTATACGACTGGATCCCCGTCAGCGGAGAGATCTGAAAGTTGAAGCCGCCCGAGGCACCCGATGCGATCGGATGTCCGTCGAGCGTCGTCACGGTTTCCGCCGCACCGAGACCACGAATGTCGAGCGGGATGTCATCGCCGAGTGCGCCGGTGTCGCCGGTGATCGAATTCGAAACGCCCGGCAACTGCTTGAGCGCGTCAGCGGCGCGATCGTATCCGGCGTCGGCCAGCGTCTCCGTCGAGAGCGTGCGCGATATCGTGCTCGACTCTTGCAGCGATGCGCTCGCGCGCGTCGCGGTGTGCCCGATGACCGTGCCGTTATCGGCGTTCGACGTAACGTTGACGCTCAACGTCACGTGATCGGTCTCGCCTTGCGCGAGCGCGATATCGTCGGAGTCCGCCGTTTGATAGCCGTCGCGCGAAATGCGCAACCGGTAGAGTGCCGGCGCCAATCCCGCAAACTGAAACGCACCATGCACGTCCGTCTGCGCCGTGCGCGACGTTCCGATCACGACGACACGTGCCCCCGGGAGCGGCAGCCCCGATTGCGCATCGGCCACGATCCCCTCGATCGTCGCCGCGTCCTGTGCTCGGGCGGGGAGCACGGCACCGCTCATCATCACGAGGGCGGTGAGAACGGCCGCAACGAGCGCCTTCACGTCAGTTGCCGGCGGCGACGAAGCGAAACGCGTGCGTCTGCGGGGTTTGGAGTTCCGACTCGACGACGTAGCCGTTCTCGCCCGCCAGCGGGCCGTCGTCGACGCGAATGTGGTATTCGGCGTTGCCGGGGTCGCTCGTGAAGCCTTCGTACGTCACGTGAGAGTCCGCTCCGAAGGGCTGACCGTCGTCGTCGTCCTGGTCGGAAAAGAGCTCTTGCGCGGTGCCGTTGGCGCTCGCGACGACGAGGAGCGGCGTACCGGCCGGCGGCACGGGACGGAGATGATCTTCGGCGACCACCCAGCCGAGTACGCCGTGCGCGTCGGAGACCGCGACCGCATGGCGGCCGTCGACCACGGTGCCGTCGATCTGCGTCACGGTCACGAGATCGCCGGCCGCGGCATGTCGCAGCGCCGGACCGCGCAACGCGGCGCGTGCCGCGTCGGCCGACGGAAAGATCGTCGTGCGCTCGGGCTCGAGCGGGTTCGAGGCCACGAGACGCGCCTGCACACCGGCGCGCAGCACGAGCCACGCCGGAACGTCGGGAGCGTGCGCGCACCCGGCGAGCAACGCCGCGGCGCACCATGACACCACCCGGTGCCGACGCAGGACGAACACCCGAGGCGTTACTTCACGTACGGCAGCGGGCTCGTGGCCTCGGCCGTGATGCCGATGGTCACGGTGTAGCCGACGAAGAGCACACCCTGCATCAAGCGATCGTCGGTGATTCCGAAGTCACGCCGGTCGATCGTCAGCGTCCCCTCGTAGCCGACGCGCGTCCCGCCGCTGTCGGGGATGTGCCCGATCACGTCGACCGGGAAGCTTACGCTCTTCGTGACGTTCTTGATCGTGAGATTGCCGGTGAGCTGGAAACGGCTCGGGCCGAGCGGTTTGATCGTGGTGCTCTGGAACGTCATGTACGGATATTGCAGCGTGTCGAAATACGTTGCCGAGCGCAGGTCGGCGTCGCGCGTGTGATTATCGGTATCGAGGTGCTCGACGTTGAGCGCGGCCTCGATGCTGGTGGGGATCAGCGACGTGCCCGACGTCGTGATGCGCAGGTCGCGGATCGGCAGATGTCCCCACACCTTCGAGAGCACCATGTGCGCGACGGTGAACTCGGCGCGCGAGTGAACGAGATCCGGGATCCACGTGACGGTCGGTTGCGCGGCCGCGCTCGAGATCGCGGGGACCAACGCCATGGCGAGCACGGCGCCGAGTGCGCGCGCGCGAGAGAGCCGTCGAACGAACATCAGTTATCCGCATCCTCATCGTCGGGATCTTCTTCATCACCGCCCGTGCCGTCGTCGGGATCGAACCACTTCTGCGACGGTGGCGGATTCCACGCCCAGCGTGCGCTGCGCGGCAGATTGCCGTTCGCGAGCGCGTAGTCCCAGAGCACGCGGTTGAGCAGGTTCGGATCGTTCTCGTCGGGTACGTCGAAGCGCATCGTCTCGGAGAGCGCCGCATCGATCGCATGCGGCGGATTGCGCTCCGTCAGGCTCACCTCGTTCGGCCGCGACTCGTACGCCACCAGATTCGGGCGCGAGGCGAAGATCGACGCCATCACTCGCCCGCTCGCATCGTACTCGGTCATCGGCGGCAACCCGAGCAGCAGCTCCATCGTACGGAGCAGGCCGCTCATCGAATAGGCCGTGTGATCGACCGTATTCCGCTTGATGTAACCGCCGGCAGCGATCAGGTACGAGCGCTCGGAACTGACGTGGTCGGGCCCATTTTGTGCATCGTCTTCGGTCGTGAAGATGACGGTGTCTTTCCAATACCTGCTGTGTGAGAGCACGTCGACCATCTTGCCGATGTAGTAATCGTTGATCGCCACGAACGCGTTCGGCGTGAACTGATACGGCTGCGTGCCCCAGGTATGATCGCCGCTGAACGGCATCACTTCGAGCGCCGGCAAGTTGCCGTTCTTTTCGTACGTGCGGAACTCGGCGAGCCACTCCCGATACACGTCGGCATCCTGGAAGACGCGATCTTGATCGCGCTGGATCATCGGCGCTTCATACGGCGCCGCGAGCGTGTCGACCCAGTCGCTCGGCAAATTGTAGAGCCGCACCGTGCGGCCGGCGCGAATCGCGTCGTCCCAGAGCGCGCCGCCCGGATCCGCCGACGGCAGCTCGTTGTCCGCGGGCTGCGGATACGGCTGACCGCCATATCCCGCCGGCCACGTGCGCTGGTTCACGTCGGTCGCGTAGGCGTCGAAGCCGAACTCCCAGCCCGGTGCGCTCACTTCGCCCTCGAGGCGGTAGTTATCGAGCAACACGAACTGATCGACGAGCGCGTGCACGTTCGGCGTGATGCGCTTCCCGAACATCGCGAGTTGCGGATCGCCGTTCCCGCGCGGATCGTCGCCGAGAACTTGATCGTAGGTGCGGTTTTCCTTGAGCAGATAGATCACGTGCCTGACCGGCGGCAGATGCGGCGCGTCGCCGGCTCGGCAGACGTAGCGATCGCGCAAGGTGCGCAGGCCCGCTGCGGCGTCGACGCTCGCGAGGTTCACGCGTTCGAGGAGACCCGGTTCGAGGCTCGCGATATAGTAGCGCGTGTCGAATTTCCCGGTGAAATCCTGGCTCGCGATCGGATCCGTCTGCGGACTCGCCTGCAAGATCTTCTGCCACGTCGGTTCATCGACCGAGAACGGCGTTCGATACTGCGGGTTCGCCGTGACGCCGTGGCCTTTGCCGTCGAGGACGTCGAGCGATTGCTCGTCGGCCGAGAGCACCACGTCGGTCGGATAGACGCCGGTGGGAATGGCGCCGGTCAGCGTGCCGCCGTTGCCGCTGAGCTGCACCCGCAGCACGTTGTCTTCGTCGGCGTTGGCGACGTAGAGCGTCTGCTCGTCGCGCGTGAGCGCGAGCGCATTCGGCGTCGCGCCGACCTTCACGCCGGGCAGCATGCCGATGTCGATCGAGCCGACGACGCGCGCGGCGTTGGCGTCGATCACAGCGACCGAATCCGTCGCGGCGGCGGCGACATAGAGCAAGCCGTGCTGCGGCGCGTAGGCGACCGCAAGCGGATGCGCCGGCGTCGCCACGTTCGCGATCACGCCCGGTCGATCGAGATCGATGATGGAGAGCTGATTCGCGTGCCAGGCGGTGACGAACGCGCGCCGTCCGTCGGGCGAGAGCACCATGGACGACGG
>Ga0116228_10004176_pt1 | contig 12768 bp, 9 predicted proteins | sample S1TSphfallax_2_FD_89694 | JGI IMG/M metagenome (GOLD analysis project Ga0116228, IMG submission 89694) | Host-associated microbial communities from peat moss isolated from Minnesota, USA - S1T2_Fc - Sphagnum fallax MG | ecosystem: Host-associated > Plants > Peat moss > Unclassified | place: USA... | reverse complement strand
TGGATGAAGGCTTGGGTGGTGGGGGGTGGGGTGCCGTATTCGGACTGCAGGGCGGCGCGCAGGGCGGCGCGGTCGCGGAAGGCGGCGATGCCGGCGATGGCGCGGGGGGCGGCTTGCTCGATCGTGACCTGGTCAGACATGGAGCGCGGTTCCTTCCGGGTCGTGGAACACGCGGGCGACGATTTCGACCTCAGTTTCGGTGTTTTGCAGCGGGTTGACGGCGCGGAATATTTCGCCAGTGCGGCGGGCGCCGCCGGCGACCAGGGCGAGCGCGATCCAGTGGCCGAGGGTGGCCGAGTAGGCGACGGACGTGATGTGGCCGTGATCGTTCGCGGCGGTGGTGGGGCTGCCGTGCGGGACCAGGTGTGCGCCGGCTTGCAATGTGGCGCCGGGCGCGCGGGGGCGCAGGCCGACCAGGGTTTCGCGGTCGGGGTCCAGCAGGGCGGGTCGTTGCGCGAGGGCGCGGCCGATAAAATCCTTTTTCTTCGAGAGCATGGCGCCGAGGCCGAGGTCGGCGGCGGTGGTCTGGCCGTTCAGTTCGGCGCCGACCGGGTGGCCTTTTTCCAGGCGCAGGACGTTCAGTGTCTCCAGGCCGTAGGGCATGGCGCCTGCTTGCAGCAAGGCGGCGGCGAGGGCTGCGCCGTGTGAGGCGGGGACGGCGATTTCGTAGGCCAGCTCGCCGGAAAAGGAAATGCGGAACAGGCGGGCCGGCATCGGGCCGTTGAGCGTCGCCTCGATCGTTGCCATGAAGGGGAGAGCGGCGTTGCTGACGTCCGCGTCGGTGAGTTTGGCGAGGATCGTGCGGGCCTGCGGGCCGGCGAGGGCGAACTGGGCCCATTGGTCGGTGACCGGTTCGATGCAGAGATCGAGCTCAGGGCGCAGGATCTGGTGGCAGAAATCGAAATGGCGCAGCACGCGGGCGGCGTTGGCGGTGGTGGTGGTCAGCAGGAAATGATGTGGTGCCAGGCGGGCGACGGTGCCGTCGTCGAATACAAAACCATCCTCGCGCAGCATCAGGCCATAGCGCACGCGGCCGGGCTTTAATGTGGACATGGTGTTGGCGTAGACGAAATCGAGGAAGGCGGCGGCGTCGGGGCCCTGGACGTCGATTTTGCCCAGCGTGGTGACGTCGCAGAAGCCGGCCGCATTGCGCACGGCGCGGACTTCGCGGTCGACGCTTTGTTGCAAGGTGGTTTCGTGTGGCAGCGGGAAATGCGTGGCGCGCAGCCATTCGCCGGCTTCGATGAACGTCGCACCTTGCTGTTCGGCCCAGTCGTGGGCGGGCGTGCGGCGGGTGGGGCGGAAATATGGGCCGCGATGCGGGCCGGCCATGGCGCCGATCGCAACCGGCGTGAAGGGCGGGCGGAACACGGTGGTGCCGGTTTGCGCGATCGTGCGGCCGGTCAGCGCCGCCATGATAGCCAGGCCCGTGACGTTGGATGTTTTGCCCTGGTCGGTGGCCATGCCGAGCGTGGTGTAACGTTTCAGATGCTCAACGGCAGTGAAGCCTTCGCGGGCGGCCAGCGCCACGTCGGGTGCGGTGACGTCGTTCTGGAAATCGACGAAGGCTTTGCCGGTGGCGCCTTCGACTTGCCAGAGCGGCAGGATGGGGCTCGTTTCGTTGTCGCCGGGCGTGCCGAATTGGCCGGCGGCGGCGCCGGCGGCGGTGACGCCGGGCGGCATCGTGCCGGGCACGAAGGCGGCGATATCGTCCCGCCAGACCGGTTTGCCGCCGTGATGGGACGCGAGATGCACGGCCGGGTTCCAGCCGCCGGACATGGCGAGCAGGTCGCACGCCAGCGTGATGCCGGCGGATTTGCCGCCGAGGGTGACCTGTTTCAGCGCCGTGCCGCCCTTGGCGCGCAGGATGGTGGCACCGGCGAATATCGGAACGTTGAGCGACCTTGCCAGGTCGTGCAACGCGGGGGGTGTTTCCGGGCGCGGATCGACCAGGCCGGCGACTTTGATTCCGGCGGCGACGAGATCGGCGATGGTGCGGGCGCCGTCGTCATTATTGGCGAATACCACGGCGCGGCTGCCGGGCTTTACCGCGAACCGGTTGATGTACGTGCGGACGGCGCCAGCCAGCATGACGCCGGGGACATCATTGCCGCCGAACACCAGCGGGCGCTCGATGGCGCCGGTGGCGAGCACCGCGCGGGGTGCGACGATGCGCCACAAGCGTTGGCGCGGCACGCCTTGTTGCGGCGCGCGGTGGTCGCTGACGCGTTCGAGGCCGGCATAGGTTCCGCCATCGTAAATGCCGGTGATGGTGGTGCGCGTCAGGATCCGCATGTTGGCGGCGGCGCGCAGGGTGGCTTCGGTTTTTGCCAGCCAGGTGAGGGCGGGTTCGCCATCGATGGCGCGGCGGTCGGACAGCAGGCGGCCGCCGAGGGCAAAATCCTGGTCGGCGAGGATGACGCGCGCGCCGGTGGCGGCTTCGTGCAGCGCGGCGGCGAGCCCGGCGGGGCCGGCGCCGATGATCAGCACGTCGGCGAATGCGGTTTGTTTGTCGTACGAATCCGGGTCGGGCAGGCCGGAGGCGCGACCGAGGCCGGCGGCGCGGCGGATCAGCGGTTCGTAGATTCGTTCCCAGAACGCGGCGGGCCACATGAAGGTTTTGTAGTAGAAGCCGGCGGCAAAAATCGGCGAGAGCAGGCCGTTGACCGACAGCAGGTCGAACTTCAGGCTGGGGAAACGGTTCTGGCTGCGGGCGGCCAGGCCGGGGAAGAGTTCGGCGACGGTCGCGCGGGTGTTGGGTTCGCGCGCGGCGCCTTCGCGCAATTCGACCAGCGCGTTCGGTTCCTCCGGGCCGGCGGAGAGAATGCCGCGGGGGCGGTGATATTTGAACGAACGGCCGACCAGGCGAATGCCGTTGGCGAGCAGCGCCGCGGCGAGCGTGTCGCCGGCGTAACCTTGTAGCGTCTGGCCGTCGAAGGTGAAATCGATCGGGGTGGCGCGATCGATCAGGCCGCCTTGCGGGGCGCGGAAGCTTTGCATCAGGCGGCGCTTACCGAGAGGATTTCGTGAGTGAGCGTATTGCGTTCGACGCGCAGGAACTGGCGGCAGGCGGATTGGTGATACCAGAGCTCGCTGTGCGGGCCGGCAGGGTTGTTGCGGATATAGACATAGTCGACCCAGTCCTCCGGCGGTGCGCCGGCGGCGGGGCGCGCGAGGGTTGCGTCGCCGAAATAGGAGAATTCCTCGATGCCGCGGGGGCCGCAGCAGGGGCAAGATAAGCGCATCAGAAAATGTTCTTTTTTGAAAAAAAGAACCAAAAAACTTTTGTCCCTTTAGATACGCGTGGTTGCAACATCACGCTTAAATGAGTAAAAGTTTTTTGCTTCTTTTTTTCAAAAAAGAAGTCCTTGCTTCCTTTCATCAGTGCAACACCAAATCCGCGCCACCGCCTGACTCGTCGATAAGCCGCCCGGTGGCAAACCGATCAAGCCGATACGCGGTAGCAACAGGGTGTGGTTCATCGGTGGCGACAAGGTGCGCCAGGCACAGCCCGGCGGCGGGGGTGGCCTTGAAACCGCCGATGCACCATCCGGCGTTCAGATACAGGCCGGAGATGGGCGTGCGGTCGATGATCGGGCTGCCGTCCATGCTCATGTCCATGACGCCGCCCCAACTGCGTAACATGCGCAGGCGGCCGATGGACGGCATCAGCGCCATGGCTTCCTCGCACGTGTCCTCGATGCAGGGCAGGTTGCCGCGCTGGGCGTAGGAATTATAGCCATCGACGCTGGCGCCAAACACCAGGCCGCCTTTGTCGGACTGGCTGATATAGAAATGACCGGCGCCGAAGGTGATGACGGAATCGATCAGCGGCTTGATGCCTTCGGTGACGAAGGCGGTCAGCACGTGGCTTTCGATCGGCAGGCGCAGGCCGGCCATGGCGGCGACGCGCGACGAACTGCCGGCGACCGATAACGCGATTTTCGGCGCCGCAATGAAGCCGCGCGACGTTTCGGCGCCGGTGACGTGACCGTTCACGATGCGCAGGCCGGTCAGTTCGCAATTTTGGAGTATATCGACGCCGAGTTTGTCGGCGGCGCGGGCGTAGCCCCAGGCGACCGCGTCGTGCCGCACCGTGCCGCCGCGCTGTTGCAGCAGGCCGCCCATGATGGGAAACCGCGCCGTGTCGAAATCGAGAAACGGGTGGCGGGCGCGAATTTCGTCACGGCTGAGCAATTCGGCGTCGATACCGTGCAGGCGCATCGCGTTGCCGCGGCGGATGGCGGCGTCGCGCTGGCCGTCATTGTGAAACAAATTCAGCACGCCGCGCTGGCTGATCATGGCGTTGTAGTTGATGTCCTGCTCCAGCCCTTCCCAGAGTTTCAGGGAGGTTTCATAGAACGGGATATTGCCGGGCAGCAGGTAATTGGAGCGGATAATGGTGGTGTTGCGGCCGACATTGCCGGAGCCGACGAGGCCCCGCTCAAGAACGGCGATGTTCTTGAGGCCGTAATTCTTGGCGAGGTAGTAGGCGCAGGCGACGCCATGGCCGCCGCCGCCGACGATCAGCGCGTCATAGGCGGGCTTCGGCTCGGGCGAGCGCCATTGCGGGGTCCAACTGGTGTTGCCACCAATGGCCTTGGCTAACACGGAGAAGATCGAGAAGTGGGACATCAGGAAGGACGGGTTTCTTTTTTGAAAAAAAGAAGCAAAAAACTTTTGCTCTTTGGCATGCGCAATACATGTCTCATTGCGCGGTCACCCAGCCGCGGGCTTCGCGCCAGTCGGCGCTCAAACCGGCAAAGCGGCCGATACCTAGTTTCGAAATATCGGCGAAGCTGCACGTGCCGGTGGTGACCAGGTCGGCGATCGCGCGGCCGGTGGCGGGCGACAGGCCGAAGCCTACGCTGGACATGGTGGCGACGGTGACGTTGGACGGCGAGGTCAGCCGGTCAATCACCGGGCGGCCGTCAGGCGTGTTTTCGATAATGCCAGCCCAACTGCGGATGACGCGGGCATGCGCGGCACGCGGAAACATGGTGGCCAGGCGCCGCGCAAGGTCACGCAGCAGCGGCGTGGAAGGGCGCGCGGGTTGCTGATAGTCGCTATCGTCCAGCCATTCATGCGGGCCGCCGCCATAGGCGAGGTTGCCGCGCAGCGTCTGCCGGCCGTACAGGCCGTTGCCGTCCACGCCGCCGATCGGCATGAGCGGCAACGGTTCGGTCACGATCATTTCGGCGCGGGCGGAGGCGAGCGGCAGGTCGATATCGAAATGCTGCAATAGCGAAGCGGTTTGCGGGCCGGCGGCGATCACCACGGCGTCGCAGCCATGGGTGGTACCGCCGGCGACGATGCCGGTCACCTGGCCGCGGGCGGTGGTGAAGCCGTCGACCGCGGTATGTTGCAGGATTTGGCCGCCATGGTCTTGCAGGGCCCAGGCGTAGGCTTGCACGGTGCGCTGCGGGTTGGCGTGGCCACCGAAATGATTATAGCGCGCGCTGAGGGCGTTGTTGCCGGCGAGCGGCGCCAGTTCGCGCAATTGCTGCGGGTCCAGTTCTTCCGACGTGTAGCCCATGGCGGTGGTGAGTTCGCCCATGTGGCGGTAGCGCGCTTCCTCCTCCGGGGTGAAGTTGATGATGATGCGTTCGCGCTGGTATTCGGTGGGGTAGCCGAGCAATTCGTCCATCAGCGGCCAGAGGCGCTGTTCCTCGTGGAACAACGGGCTTTGGTAATGGGTGGCGCCGCCGCCGTTGCGGCCGGAGGCTTCCCAGCCGACAATGAAACGTTCGAACACGGTAACGCGATGCCCTGCGCGCGCCAGCCACCAGCCCGCGCTGAGCCCGGTGACGCCGCCCCCGATAATCGCCACATGCGCGCTCATGCGTGTTGGCCGCGGCTGTTCATCAGCAAAAGTTTTTTGGTTCTTTTTTTCAAAAAAGAACATTCTTTCGTCTTCATGCGTGCATATTCCCGCCCGCCCCGTCTTCGAGCAGCCGCGCTTCTTCCGCGGTGCCGATGGCGTCGTAGGGGATCCATTGCGTGCGGATACCGAACCAGACGTCCCAGCCCTCCTGCATGGAGGCGCCTTCGCCGAGCAGGCTGAGGGGGAGGGGGCGCACCGGGGCGCGGTAGCTGGCAAGCGGAATGGCCGAGGGCGCGGTGCCGGAGGCGTCGGCGAGCAGGAGGGCGATTTGTTCGCGGCAGCGGCGACCTTGGCAGGGACCCATGCCGGCACGGGTGAGGCGCTTGATCTGGTCGGGGTTGAGCGGGCCGTCTTTCAGCAATGTGCTGCTGTCGCGGGCGGCGATCTTGTTGGAGGTGCAGCCGAGATAGCGCGGCGGCCGGATGCCGAGCAGTTCGGCACGGTTGACGTCCTCGCACAGGCATACGGGCGCTTGCAGGCCGCCGGATGCCAGCAGGCCGCGCATCCAGGCCATGCGGTACGGGGTGGTGTCGGTGCCGATGGGCAACGGTGCGGCGGATATTCCAGCCGGCGCTGGCGCGGGGTTTTGCAGCCAGGCGGCGGCGTGCCGTGCGGCCTCGCGGCCCTGTGCGATGGACGTGTCTTCGTCGGTCAGGCCGGCGCAATCGCCGGCGGCGAATATGCCGGGGACCGAGGTGGCGCGATCGTTGGAAAGCACCGGCACATGGCCGCCGAGGTCGCCGCGGAACGCGAGCCGGCAGCCGAGCACGCCGGCGAGTTCAATGGCAGGGACGGCGCCGATCGCCAGGCAGATCGTGTCGCAGTCGAGATATTCTGGGGCATCGCTGCCGACCGCGGTGACCACCGCGGCGGTGACACCGGTGGCGTTGCCCGCGGCGCGCATGATGGTGGCGCCGGTCAGTATCGTGACGGCGCGGGCGGCCAGGGCTTGCACCAAATGCGGCGCGGCCTGCGGTTCCGCGAGGGGTTCGATCAGCGCCGCGACCTCCAGGCCGCGGTCCAGGGCGGCCAGGGCGGTTGTCGCGGCGAGGTCGCCGGAGCCGAGGATGACCAGGCGTTTGCCGTCGAAGGCATCGTAACGGGCGAGCAGGCTGTGCAGCGCGCGGGCGCCCATCACGCCGGGCTGGTCGATGCCTTCGAAGCCGAGCACGAGGTCGCGGGCGCCGGTGGCGAGGATCAGCGCGTCGAAGCCGCACATCCAGCATTTGGTGCCGTCGGCGAGGCCGGCGACGCGGGCGGGCAGGGCGTTCAGCGCGGCGCCGTTGGCGAAGGTGCCCCAGGCGGTGACGCCAAGCCGGACATCGACGCCGGCGTCGAACGCGGTTTCGATCGCCGGCGTGGCGGCGACGATACGCTCGACCATGCGGGCGTCCTCCTGCACCGCCGGGTTCATGCGCTGGCCGTAGAAGAGTGGGACGTCCAGGCCCATCAGCGCGGCGGGGACGGGGTTTTCGTCGACCAGAACGACGCTCAGGCCGGCTTCGGCCGCTGCGATGGCGGCGGCGAGGCCGGCCGGGCCGGCGCCGATGACCAGCAGTTGGGCGTGCTCGTCCGGGGCGGCGAATTTGCCGTCGATGGCGCAGGGGTCGGTTGGCCGATCAGTGTCCATTTAGGGCGTGCCATTAAAGGAAGATGCTTCTTTTTTGAAAAAAGGAAGCAAAACACTTTTGCTCATGGCGTCCGGCATTTTGTTCAACCGGGAGAGACGGATGGTGAACGCACCCGGTAAAAGTTTTTTGGTTCGTTTTTTCAAAAAAGAACTGCTTTCTTTCTTTGCTAGGGTGTGGCGGGCTGAAGCCCACCTTACGGTTCCGGCGCTCATTGGAGGGCCTCCAGCGCCTGGCGGAGATCTTCGATCAAGTCGTCCTGATGTTCGACGCCGACGGAAATGCGCAACGAGTCGTCGTCGATGCCGACATCGAGGCGGCGTTCCGCTGGCACATTGAAGTGGGTGGTGGTGGCGGAATGGCAAATCAATGTTTCGGTGCCGCCGAGGCTGACCGCCATGTGGATGACGCGCAGCCGGTCCAGCATGCGGAAGGCGGCTGGTTCGCCGCCGCGGATTTTGAACGTGAAAGTCGAGCCGGCGCCGCGGCATTGGCGGGTGAAGACGTCGTGCGCCGGCGTGCCGGGGGCGACGAAGCCGACATAATTCACTGATGAGATCGCCGGGTGGTCGCGCAGGAAGGTGGCGATGGCGCGAGCGTTCTGGCCGGCGCGTTCGGTGCGCAGATGCATGGTTTCCAGCGAGCGCAGCACCATCCAACTGGTATGCGCGTCCAGATGGCTGCCGAGCAGCGTGCGCAATTGTTTGAGCGTGTGGATCAGGCCGGCCGCGCCGCTGATGCCGCCGGCGAGAAGATCGCTATGGCCGCCGGCATATTTGGTCAGCGAGGTCATGCACAGGTCGGCGCCGTGGGCGAGCGGGTTTTGCTGGAACGGGCCGAGGAACGTGTTGTCCACCATCACGGGCGGGCGGTGGCCCTGGCGTTCGCCGATATGTGCGGCGGCGTCGGCGATCAGCGCGATGTCGGCGATGCCGCTCGTGGGGTTCGCCGGCGTTTCGGCAATGATCAGGCCGACCCGGCCGCTTGCCATGGCGCTCTCGGCGGCAGCGCGAACGCTGGCTGCGTCGAGCGCGTCCTCGATCGGGACGGGATTTATGCCGAATCGGGTGAGGTGGCTGTAGAGCAGTCCGTCGGTGCCGCCATAGATTGGCCTGGTGTGCAACACGCTGTCGCCGGGGCGCAGGAAGGCCTGGGTGACGGCGTTGATGGCGGCCATGCCGCAATTGAACACGGCGGCATCCTCGGCGCCGTCGAGTGCCGCCAGGCGGTCCTGCAGCATTTGCATGTTCGGGTGGTCGAGCCGGGCGTAGATGTAGGCGGGCTCGGACGCGGGGGCGTCGGGCGGGGTGGGGCGGAAATAGTCGGCGTGGACGTCTTTCGCATGCTGGGCGCTGCGGTAGGAGAACGTGGACGTCATGAACAAGGGCGGCTTTACCGCGCCTTGATGCGATTTGGCATCGTAGCCGGCGGCGACCGTCAGGGTTTCGCGGTGGAGGGTCATAGGATGTCGGGGGTTGCGCGCAGAGTCACCGACTTTGCTGGGGACGCGGCGCGCAAAGGTGGTGGGCTGACGCCCACGCGACAGCCCGCGGGGCCGGTTGCGTCAGCCACCAGCTTGCTCCAGCGCGCGCGTGGCTTCCTGGCAGTACCAGTCGGTGAAGCGGCCGACCAGCGCTTCGGCCTCCTCGGAATACGGACCCGGCACATAGCCGACGGAATTGACGCCACGCTGGTTGTTTTCGACCAGTTCGATGTCCTGTTTGTTGGTGGTGAGCCAGAGCGCCACCAGGCTTTCCAGGTGGTAATCCACGCCTTCTACGGCGTCCTTGTGAACGAACCATTTGCAAGTGACCAACGTCTCCTGCGGGCCGGTCGGTTCGGCGGTGAAGACGAATGTGTGGTCCGCCAGCGCGTGGCAGAACGCGTTGGGTTCGGTCGCCCAGCGCACCGAGCCGATGTCGCCGCCTTCCTGCTCCACCATCAGGCGGCGGACGGCGTGCTTACCGTCCATCGTCATGGAAACGACGCCGTCATTCAGCGGGAAGCGGATGGCCTGCCACCAATCGCCCATGGTGGGCCCGATCGGCAGGCCGGCGGCTTCCATGCGGGCGTCGAAACGTGCGACGCGGCCGGCTTCGTCGCCCGCGAAATGGGCGCGCACTTCGGTGGGGAAGGTGAGTGCCAGGTCGGGGTGGCGGGCGGCGCAATGATAGCACTCGCGCGCATTTTCCATCACCAGCTTCCAGTTGCCCTTTTCGATGAAGGTCTCGACATGGGCGAGCCGGGCGTTCGGCAGGTCGTGCGGTGCCAGGAGCGGCGCGAGGCCGTTCGCGTAGTCGTCGAACGGCGGCGGGTCGGCGGCGAGGCTGACATAGAGGCAGCCGGCGGCGTTACGCACATGGATCGGCCGCAACGCGTGCGCGGCCGGATCGAAATCGTCCTGCATGCGGCGGGCGCTGACCAGCTTGCCGGTGAGGTCGTAGCTCCATTGGTGGTACGGGCAGACCATGATCTGCCGCTGGCTGCGGCCGGGCGCGCAGACCATGGCGCCGCGATGGCGGCAGGAATTATGGAAGCCGCGAATTTCGCCGGCGCGGTCGCGCAGCACGATGATCGGCGAGGTGCCGACGGTGAGCGCCAGCGTGGCGCCGGGCGTGGGGATTTCGCATTCGAGGGCGACCAGGACCCAGGCACGGCCAAAAATGGCGCGCATGTCGAACGCGAAGGCTTCCTCGGCGATGTACAACGCCTGCGGCAAAGCGTGGCCGGGCCGGCGGGATTGCAGCAACTGGCGCACGCGACCCCCGCCTGGCATGGCAACGTCTGGCATGGCAACATCTGGCATGGCATGACCTTCCGGCGGCGCCCCACGCTCCCCGCCCTTCGCGCTTAAATGGCATAGGAGTGCGGCGCCGGGACAATGCTTAAACGGCATCAGGCCATGTCGTTTTGGGACCTGCGGCGAATTTTTTCCTGCGGCTGGTGCGGCCGATGGTATGGAGAACGGCGATGCCCGCGACGAATCGCTGGCAGAGCCCAGGAGACACAGCCGGATGGTAACATTCGACCGCCGCTGGCTGCCGCTGAACGCGTTGCGGGCGTTCGATGCGGTGGGCCGGCATTTGAGTTTTACCGCCGCGGCCAATGCGCTGAACGTGTCGCAAGGTGCGGTGAGCCGGCACGTGATCGGGCTGGAGGCGCTGTTGGGGCATCAATTGTTCGAACGGCGGCCGCAATCGCTGGCGTTGACCAAGGCCGGGAGTTCGCTGCTGCCGATCGTGCGGGCGTCGTTCGACCGGATCGAGCAGGCGCTGAACGATGTGGTGCGGGATGGCGGCGGGTTGCGGACGTTGCGGCTGCAATTGCCGCCGTCGTTCGCGCAGAAACTGGCGTTGCCGATCCTGCAAGGGTTTCGGCATGATTTTCCCGATATATTCGTCGATGTCACCAGCGCGGGGATTACCGGCGCGCCGCGCACGGAGACCGACGTGGCGGTGATTTTCGACCGGCCGCGCACCGGGGTTGCGGTGTCGGATCTGTTGTGGATGTCGCGGGTGACGCCGGCATGCCATCCGCGGCTGGCAGCGGCGCACGCGGGCAAGTCGCTTGCGCAATTCGTGGCGGACAATGAATTGCTGCATGTGAAGCTGGAGGGTGAAACGCCGGGTGTGATCTGGGAGGCGTTTTCGCGGCATTTCGATCTGGGGATGAAGACCAGCCGGGGGCTGGCGTTCGATACCGCGGCGTTGGCGGCGCAATATGCGGCGAGCGGCGAGGGGGTGGCGCTGCTGGATATCGATCTGTTCAAGCAGGATTTTGCCGAGGGCGGGCTGGTGGCGCCGTTCGCGGAGACGTTCGAGGACGGATATGGGTATTTTTTGAATTTGGCGGCGGAGGATTTGGCTGATCCGGTGATTTCGGTGTTTCGGGATTGGATGATCAGGCATTTTGCCGGCGTTGAAACGAAGTAAGTAAGGATGGACTTATTTTTGAAAAAAAGAAGCAAAAAACTTTTGCCAGTTGTTGGACGCGGCGTATTTCGCCATTGGCAGCGTATGCCAAGGCGCAGAGGTTTTTTGCTTCTCTTTTTTAAAAAAGAAGTTCTTTCGTTTCTTTGAGTCTTGCCATTTTGCCGATGTACGACTTCGACGAGTTGCGTCCCGCAACGGATGCGCTGTGGGCGGCGATCGCGGCGCGACTGGACGACGCGCCGGCGTCGCTGACGCGCGGGCGCGCGCTGGACGAGGTCTGGACCGATCCGGCGCTGCTGCTGGGGCAGACATGCGGATATCCGCTGGTGACGCATTTGCGCGGGCGCGTGACGCTGGTGGCGACGCCGCGCTATCGCGCGCAGGGGTGTGCTGGGGCATTATATTGCAGCGCGGTGATTGTGCGCGCGGGGGACGGTGCCAGGGAGCTGGCAGATCTGCGCGGGCGGCGGTGCGCGGTGAACGATGCGGCTTCGAACAGCGGCATGAATGCGCTGCGGGCGGCGGTGGCGGCGGTGGCCGGCGGGCCGCGGTTCTTCTGTGACGTCCTGATGACGGGCGGGCATGTCGAGAGCCTGCGCGCGGTGGCGGAGGAACGGGCGGACGTTGCGGCGATCGATTGCGTGACGTGGGCGCTCCTGCGGGATGTGCGGCCCCAGGCGGTGGCGGGATTGCGGGTGCTGGCCTGGACGGAGGCGAGCGCGGGGCTGCCGTTGGTGACATCGCTGCGGACGGATAGGGCGACGCGGCACGCGTTGCAGCGGGCTTTGCAGGAGGTGGCGCGGGACCCGGCGCTGGCGCCGGTGCGGGACGCGCTGCGGCTGGAGGGGTTCGAGCTGCTGTCGTTGCGGTCCTATGAGTCGGTGCGGGCGATGGAGCGACGGGCGCGGCGGGCGGGGTATCCGGTGCTGCGGTGAGCCGACATTTAACCAGACTGTAACATCGGGCCCGGCGGGTTCGGCTGTATGTGACGGCGTCGCGAACGCTTGCCGCAGCATGGCTGTGTGGCATGTTCGATGATGCCGGTGCAGCTTGTTATTGGTTCGGTATGATCCCGTGAACCGCGAGAATAATCCGCTCAGCTATGCGCGCGCCGACATGAATGTGGGCAAGAAGCTGTTTTTGCGCGTGGTGGAGCAATCGTCGGGCATCGCGCGGGCCGGGCGGCGGTATCAGGCCTGGCGATCCGGATTTGCCGGATATCAGGGCGATGCGATGAACCGGTTGCTCGACGCGTGCGACATCACGCTGGATATTCGCGGTGCGGCCTGGCCGCCGGCCGGCTTGACGGATCGTCCGCTGGTGA
>Ga0116228_10004175_pt1 | contig 12770 bp, 10 predicted proteins | sample S1TSphfallax_2_FD_89694 | JGI IMG/M metagenome (GOLD analysis project Ga0116228, IMG submission 89694) | Host-associated microbial communities from peat moss isolated from Minnesota, USA - S1T2_Fc - Sphagnum fallax MG | ecosystem: Host-associated > Plants > Peat moss > Unclassified | place... | reverse complement strand
GCGTCGGCGATGCTCGCAATATGAAGACGAGCTTGACTGACCCGCTCGAGATCCAGAGCGTCACGCCCCCGGGCACGACGGGTGCGATCGGCATGACGCTTTGTCCCGGCCGCAAAGGCCACTCGCTCGCCGGCGGCCGCTGGGACCGCGACCTCGCCGCCGACCTAGATGTGATCCGTGCCTGGAAGCCCGATCTCGTGATAGCGTTACTAGAAGATCACGAATTTCCGATGCTCGGCATCGCGCGGTTTCGCCAAGACGTAGCCGAGTCCGGAATACCCTGGGTATTCGCCCCGATCGTCGACGGCAGCATCCCGAGCGCCGAGTTTGAAAAGACGTGGCGCGAGCTCGGACCGCGCGTGCGCAGCATCCTGCGCAACGGCGGACGCGTACTGATCCACTGCCGGGCCGGCTTGGGTCGTACGGGCTTGTTGGCAGCCACGCTGTTAGTTGAACTCGGCGCCAGCCCGCAAACGGCGATCGCCGCCGTCCGGCGCGCGCGCCCGGGAACGATCGAGAACCCCGTGCAAGAGGCCTACGTGTTCACGCGACGCCCGCTTCCTGAAGATCCGAAATAACGCAATGCAACTGATCGATGGCCAGGTCGTCGTTTCCGCGACGGACATGAACAATTACCTCGCGTGCGAGCACCTGACGGCGCTGGAGATCCGCGTGCTGCGCCGCGAACTCGAACGTCCCGATGATCGGCCGCCGCAGGCGGCGCTCCTGGCAAAACTCGGCGACGAGCACGAGCAGAATTACCTCAGAGAGCTACATGCCGGGGGCCGGCAGGTCACCACGATCGAGCGCGACCCCGGCTCGGCGGGCATTCTGCGTGCCGCGCGGGAGACCGAGGCGGCGATGGCGCGCGGCGATGAGATCATCTACCAGGCGACCTTCTTCGACGGCGCCACGGTCGGGCACGCGGACTTCCTGCGGAAAATCTCGGCGGAGCGGCCCGGCGGCTACTGGGCCTGGCACTACGAAGTAGAGGACACAAAGCTCGCGCGCCACACGGAACCATACTTTCTGCTCCAACTCGCCTATTACAGCGACCACGTGGCGCGGCTCCAAGGTACTCCAGCCGAGAACATGCACGTCGTGCTCGGCAACGGGCTACGCGAGACGTACCGGGTCGAGGATTTCGCGGCATACTACCGCAGCGTGCGCGATCGCTTCCTAGCGCATCTCGCCTCTGGCGCCGGCGACTCGTATCCGTCGCCGGTCTCGCATTGCGGCCTCTGCGTCTGGAAAACGCAGTGCGAGGAACGCCGCGAGCGGGACGATCATCTCAGCCTCGTCGCCAACATTTCCCGCCTGCAGACGGCGCGGTTGAACGACGCCGGCATTCCGACGTTGCGCGAGCTCGCCCTCGCCACGCCGGATCGTAAGCCGCCGAAGATGGCGTTCGCAACCTTCGACAAGCTACGACGCCAGGCGCGCTTGCAAGATGAGCAGCGCATCGCCCTCGCGCGCGGGGACGCATCGCCCTATCGATACGAGTTCCTTGAAACGGGAATCCTTCGCCCCGTCGACGTTATCGAGACCACCGAGAAAAAACCCGTGCCGCCCAAACTCCGCGGCTTCTATCTGCTGCCCGAACCATCACCGGGCGACGTGTTCTTCGATATGGAGGGCGACCCGTATTTCGAGATTGGAACGGGGCTCGAGTACCTCTTCGGCGCGTACACGCCGGAGGGTGAGTTCCACGCATTCTGGGGCTGCGATCGCAGCGAGTACCCCGTCGCCGACCGGCTCGCCGAGAAACGCGCGTTCGTAGCGTTCATGGACTTCGCGATGGCGCGCCGGGAACGGTATCCCGACATGCACATCTACCACTATGCTTCCTACGAGAAGAGCGCGCTTCAGAAGCTCTCCTTACGCCACGCGACCCGCGAGGAAGAGGTCGATCTTCTGCTCAAGGAGGGACGCCTCGTCGACCTCTTCACGGTCGTGCGTCAAGCGCTCGTGGTGGGCCAGCCCAGCTATTCGATCAAGAAAATCGAAGACTTCTACGGTGGACGCGGCGACGAGTCGCAAGTCAAGGGCGGCGATGAGTCGATTCTCTGGTTCGAGGAATGGCTAGCGGAGCGAACCGACCTCAATCTTCGCAATGACCGGATCCTGATCGACCTCGAGCGTTATAACGAGTACGACTGCGTCTCCACCTATGAGTTGCGACAATGGCTTCTGCGGCTGCGCGCCGAGGCCGCGCGGGCGTTCGCCGTCGAAATCCCGCCGTACTCGGGCAGGGAACCCTTGCCGCCTGCAGCCGAGAAGAAGTTCGTCGAACTCAAGGCGGCACTCGACGCGCGTATCCCTGAAGACTTCGATCCCGCCGTTGACGACCCGCGATTCTCAGCGATTCGGCCGTTGTTTCTGGCGCGCCACATGCTCGAATACCACTGGAGGGAGGACAAGCCGCTCTACTGGCGCTTCCACGATCGGTGCGCGAGCTACATTGAGGATCCGCACACGCTGCTCGAGGACTCGGAGAGTATTGTCGACCTAACGGAGATCGGCAGTCCGATACCAGTCAAGAAGTCGTTCGATCACGAGTTCCACTTTCCGCCGCAGCTCCACAAACTCAGCGGGGGTGAATGCTTCGATCTCGTCTCAAAAAAGACCGCGGGCACGATTGTCGAGATCGAGGATGGCGACGATCACGGACGTATGATCTTGCACCGAGGGCCGAGCCTAAAGGAGGTTCCGCTGCCGGAAGCGATCACGACCAAAGGCATCATAAACACGAACCCGATTCAAGTCGCCCTAGGGCGCTTCGCGGAAGCCGTCCTCGAGGACGGCGAGCGCTGCCGCTATCGCGCGGCCTTCGACGTGCTAACCTCGTCGCATCCACGTTTGCGTGGGATCGAGCGCGGCCGTTCGATTCAGCCGGCCAGCGTCGATGAGGACTCGGTGCGCGCGGCGTGCGACGCACTAGACGACAGCTACCTCTTTATCCAAGGACCGCCGGGCTCGGGCAAGACCTACTTGGGCGCACGCCTTATCGTCGATCTCTTAAAGCGTGGCAAGAAAGTGGGAATCACCGCCAACAGCCACAAAGCGATCCACAATCTGCTCGGCGAGGTCGAGAAGGTGGCTGAGGCACGTCGCGTCGCCTTTACTGGCTTGAAAAAATGCTCGAAAGACGAAAAAGATACCTACTTCGACGGCGCCTGTATTCGAAGCATCGATAGTTCGCTCGCCGTGGACGGCGTCGGGCTCGTTGCGGGGACGGCCTGGGCCTTCGGCCCGGATGCGATGGACCAGCGGCTGGACTATCTCTTCATCGACGAAGCCGGCCAAGTCGCGTTGCCCAATGCGATCGCGATGATGACCGCCGCCCGCAACGTTGTCTTCCTCGGCGACCCGCTACAGCTGCCGCAAGTCACGCAAACGAAGCACCCAGGCGACGTCGGCGCATCCGTTCTCGAACATCTGCTGGGCCACGAGTTGCGGCCCGTCGCACCTGACCGCGGCATTCTGCTCACCGACTCGTACCGCATGCATCCCGACGTCTGCCGCTTCATCTCCGAATTGTTGTATGAAGGGAAGTTGCGTTCCGCCCCGGGGCGCGAACAGCAGAACGTTCGTTCTCCCGGCCTCAGCGGCACCGGCCTGCGCTACTTGCCGATCGAGCACTCCGGCAACGCCCAGCGCTCCGAAGAGGAAGCGGCGCGCATCGCCCGCGAAATCGAGCGTCTTTTACAAGGCAGCGTTCGCGACGTCCACGGCGTTACGCGGCCGCTGCGCCCGGCCGACGTCATCGTCGTGACCCCCTACAACGCGCAGGTGGCTTGCATCCGTCGCGTTCTCGACACGCGCGGTTTCGAAGCCGTCGAGGCCGGCACGGTCGATAAGTTCCAGGGGCGAGAAGCGTACGTCGTGTTTTTCTCAACCGCGGCTTCCAGTCCCGAAGACGCGGCCCGCGGCGTGAGCTTCGTGTTCGACCGGCAACGCTTCAACGTTGCGATCTCCCGAGCGCGGGCTCTGGCCGTCATGGTCGGATCGCCCGAGTTGCTGGTGCAGCACTGCGCGTCGGTCGAAGCGGTCCGCATCGCAAACGGCGTCTGCCGTTTTATCGAAGAAGCCGGCGGATCAAACCCTTCCGCAAGCGCCGAACCGGCCGCATAAGCCTCCTTGCCGAAAACGCCGCACGTGGCGAATCCGGGACGATGCGCAACAGGAATGCGGCTTTGAGATACTTCGCCGAGCAGCACATGGCGCTCAGCGCCTGTGCGGAGGGAGGCGCCCCTGGCGTGCACACCGGATCGAGCAACTGGTGCCACCATTTAGGTCTACGAGCGAAGTAATATGAAGAACAAGCGTCCGGCGAATTTGAGACGCCTGCGACGCAGATGGGATTCGGAGAAGTCTAAGGCGGGGCGTGGCGAAAGTAAGCGCAATGGAGGACCAGGTGGAACAGATTCCGGGGGTTACGCCGGCTGGCGCAGTAACCGAAAATCCGGCGCAGCTTGAGCCGGACGGTGCCTTTACGATCGCCGTCGGCGTGGGACAGGGTGAGGCGCTCAGGGTTGTCGGAGAATTGAAGGATTTCGTGACTTTTCGGCACGCCGTGGAGGAAGCCGTGGGCTATCCTGTTCGGTTTTCGTTTAGCTTGCGGATGGACCGAGAGCCCGGGGACGTTCGCTATGCCGACCGGGATAAGGTGCTGGCGGCCGGTCGCCGGATTGCCGAGCGAGACGCAGAGTTGCTACGGCTGTTGGCCGAGTAAGTGTGGAGACGTCATATCTCTCCGAGGATGATATCCTCGAACTTTACCGACAGCACATCGGCCCGCCAACCCTCCGCAATCCCGGGGGGTTTTCTTCAGCCGTCGCGAGACCGATGACATCGTTATTCGGGCAGGATGCATACCCCACGCTATTCCTGAAGGCGGCTGCACTCATGCATTCGCTCGCCCAGAATCAGCCGTTCGTGGATGGCAATAAACGTATCGCGTGGCTCGCCGGCAATGCGTTTCTCGACGTAAACGGATTGAACATCATTGCCTCCGCCGAGGAAGGCAACGACTTGTTCAGAGAGCGGATCGCCAACGGCATGACCGTCGATGAATTGGCGGACTGGCTCCAAAGTCACAGCAAAGAGATACCATGACGCTGACTAGCGCAGAACTCCGCAGGATGCGCCGCATCTTTATCACGGGTTCATCGGACGGCCTCGGCTTGATGGCCGCCCAACTGTTGGCGCAGGAAGGACACGCCGTGACACTTCACGCGCGCAACGAAGCGCGCGCCTCGGATGCAAGTCGCGCTCTGCCGGACGCGGAGGCGGTCCTCATCGCGGACATCTCTACCATCGCCGGTATGCGAGGCCTCGCAGAACAGGCAAACGCGCTCGGTCGCTACGACGCCGTAATCCATAACGCCGGCGTCGGTTATCGGGAACCGCGGCGGATCGTCACCGACGACGGACTCGCGCACATCTTCGCGATCAACGTGCTGGCACCGTATCTGCTAACGGCGCTCATGCTGCCCGCGGAACGGCTCGTGTACCTGAGTTCGGGCATGCACGTGGGCGGCGATCCGTCGCTCGAAGATCTACAGTGGGAAAACCGCCGCTGGAACGGCGCGCAGGCGTATTCGGATAGCAAGCTCTTCGACGTGGTTCTGGCATTCGCGGTCGCGCGAAAGCGGCCGCAGACCCTCTCTAACGCGCTCGAGCCTGGCTGGGTCCCGACGAAAATGGGTGGCGCCGGTGCGCCGGACGACATGGCGCTCGCACCGGTCACGCAGGCTTGGCTTGCCTCGAGCGACGATCCGGCCGCCAAAGTCAGCGGCCAATACTTCAAGTATCAGAAGACGCACCGCGTAAACCCGGCTGCCAAACGCGTCGAGGAGCAGCACGCGCTCCTCGCCTACTGCGCCGGACTCACGGGACAGCCGCTCGTGTAGCCAACGATCGTAGCCGCGAGCGAATTGAGGTGACTTAGTTCTTGCGTGGCATATCGTTCCGGACCTCATCATTTTTGATAAGTCGAGCCAGAGGCGCTTCTCGGCTCCGCGCGTCCGGACCCAAAACCCAGCCCAGCGCGAATTCAGCCGGATCGAAGCAACGTAGGGGCGAATTGCTCGCCCATATGGCTTGGCTCGCTTCCGCTCAAGCATTCCAGCGTCACTCGACGGCGAGCCGTTTGCGACGGACGATAGCGACAGTCACGCGATCGTACCCTTCACCATCCCGGACGCCGCGCCGGGTACCAGATAGGTCTAGTGATTCCGAAGACACGCATCTCCGTTGAACTGGTACCGCGAAACGAGCAGAGTCTCTTACGCGATGCAGATCTCATTCGCACGAGTTTTCCGAGAGTTGACGGCCTCAACATTCCCGATCTATATCGCTTTTCGATGCGTAGCTGGCAAGCCTGCCTATTGACGGCTCGCCATTTTCCTCGCTCCGTGCCTCACGTTCGCGCAATGGACATACCACTTCGCGGCACGTCGTTGGTGCTAGAGGCACTCGAGGCGAGCGGTCTACCAGAAGTGTTAGTAGTGCGCGGTGACCCGCCGAGAGATCTCGCTCATAACGTATTTCCGACGACAACGGTTGAGGCCATCCGACGAATAAAGCGCGAGCTCCCTTCGCTAAAGGTCTATGCCGGAGCCGACCCCTATCGACAAAGTTTGGTAGCGGAACGTGAGTACATCGCGCAAAAGCTCGACGCCGGAGCGGATGGCTTCTTTACCCAACCGTTCTTCGACACACGTCTCTTAGAAATCCATGCCGAAATGCTCTCGCCAAGCGCCGTTTTTTGGGGAGTTGCTCCCGTGTTGAGTTCCGCAGGGCGCGCGTATTGGGAGGCCACCAATAACGTTCACTTCCCGAGCTTTTTTGATCCATCGTTAGCATGGAATCAGCAGCTCGCACGCAAGGTGCTGTCGTTTGCCGAAGCGACCACGACTAACATTTACTTCATGCCTATTCGCGTCGACCTGTCGTCATATTTCTCAGGAATATTTGCTGGGGGAAGCGACGCCGAAGATTGGCGCACACGCCCCTAGAAATGCCCCCACTTCCGGCGCGTTTCGCGCTCGAGACACGGCCGTTACTGGATGGGCAGCGCCGGCTGCCTTCGCGACGCGAGCGGCGCGAAACCGCTGAGTTTTGACACTTTTGACGGCTTCGTCCGACGCGTACCTGAGTTGCCGCTACCGGCCCACCGCGGTTTCCACCCAGCGCATTTGTTCGAGGTCCGAAATGAGGCCGGGACCGGTCGGGCGCCATCCGAGCCGTTCCTGGGTCAGCGCGCCCGACGCGAAAAGGTCGCGAGCGACGAACATGCCGAGCCATCCGAAGTGCGCCGGCAGCTCTTCCGGGGAGAGACTGACGACCGGCACTTTCAAGCCGCGGCCGATGACGCCCGCGATCTCGCGCAGCGGAATTCCCTCTTCAGCGACCGCGTGGTAGATGCTGCCGGCTTTCCGCTTCTCCAGCGCCAGCCGATAGAGGCGCGCGACGTCGAGCACATGGGCTGCGGGCCAGCGATTGAGCCCGTCACCCGGGTAGGCGGAGACGCCCTTCTCGCGGGCCACGCCAATCACGTATGGGACGAGACCCTGCTTGAACGGATCGTGGACCTGCGGCAGGCGCACGATCGATACGTTCACGCCGCGCTCCCCAAGCATAGTAACCGTCTCTTCCGACGCGGCGCGCGGGTTTGCGCTGGAAGGGGCGGCCGGACTTTCTTCGGTTGCGGGTTGACCCGGCGCCGGGTTCGCGATGGCGGTCCCGGACGTGACGATCAGCGGGCGGTCGGAGCCGACGAGCACGGAGCCGAGGGCCTCGATGGCCGCTCGATCCGCCTCGCAATTCGCGACGAAATGCGAAAAGTCGTGATTGAAGGCGAGGTGGACGACGGCGTCCGACAACGCCGCGCCGCGACGCAGGCCCTCGAGGTCCTCGAGGTCGCCTCGGAACACCTCGGCTCCGGCAGCGACGAGCGCCTTGGCGCCGGCCTCCGAGCGCGTCAGGCCGAGGACCTGATGCCCCGCGTCGATGAGTTCTTTGGTGAGCGCGGAGCCGATGAATCCCGTGGCGCCGGTGATGAAAACTCGCATGTTCGGACTTTCTCGCGCTGGATGCGATTAGGGGCGATGGCAGTGACTGACATAACCATACCACGTATGTCAGCCGCTGTCATCATGTATGATGGGGAAAGATGAGCCGATGGAGCCCCGACGCACGCGGCCGCCTCGAGCAGGCGGCGTTCGAACTATTCCTTGACCGCGGGTACGACGAGACGACCGTGGCCGACATCGCCGCGCGCGCCGGGCTAACCGAGCGCACGTTTTTCCGGTACTACGCGGACAAGCGCGAAGTGCTCTTCGGCGGCAGCGCCTTGCTAAGAGATACCCTGGTTCGGGCGCTCGACGGGCTGCCGGCGGCTATACCCACGATCGAGGCGGTTCGGATCGCCGTTGAAGCAGCGTCGAGCCTGATGCATGGGCGCCGCGCCCAGGCCCGCGAGCGCCAGCGAATCGTCGCCGCGCACCCAGACCTGCAGGAGCGTGGCCTGATCAAACGCGCCACGCTCACCGCCGCGCTCGCAGCGGCCTTGCAACAGCGCGGCGTACCGGAACCGGAGGCGAACCTGGCCGCCGACCTGGGGATGGCCGTCTTCCACATCGGATTCGACCGTTGGTTCGCCGAGCCGGCGGACCGCGAACTCGTCGACATCGTCCGCGAGGGCTTCGATCAGCTCAAAGCCGTCGCTTCCGGCAACTGACCGGTTTACGGTGAACTAGCGTGGCAATACGCTCAGTGTCAAAAGTGGTCAAGAGTGTCAAATTGACAATTTTGACAACCGGTGACATTTTTTTTGAGCGCTCCGGCAGCTACGGACTTACGCTAAACGCTGGGAACACTTCGAACTCGGCCTTCTGAAACGAGCCGAAGTCGTCGAAGCGATCCGCATACCCATCGAACGCGCCGGAGAACGCGTCGATCAGGAAGCTCTCGACCTGCTGGCGGAAAAAAGTGGCGGCTATCCATTCTTCGTTCAAAAGTACGCGAGTGCAGCGTGGAACGCGCATAAGCACGGTCGCGTCACGACGAAAGACGTCGAGTCGATCATTCCGGGCGTACGAGCCTCGATCGAGCAGACGTTCTACCGCGATGCCCTCGGGGACCTCAGCCCGCGAGAGCGTGCGTTCGTCATCGCGCTTGCTGAACTCGGCTCAGGTCCGCACGAACTGAAAAATGTCTCGGAGATACTCGGATCCCATTTCGTATTCCGCTCGCTGAGCAATACATCACGGATAACCGCGAAGACCTGCTGAGCGTGCAGACGAGAGTACGAGACTGCGGAAGTTATTGCGTTTCGATTGCGATTGCGTGGAGGAGATCTCAGCCAACGACCTCCCGAGCCGTGACCGTCACGATCGCTGCCGCTCACCGATTCACGTTTCTTCTAAAGGGCGCGTCCTAAAGGGCGCGTCCGGCCACGATGCTCTCCGCGCGATGGGGCCAAGCTTCCACTTCCGGGTGCCCCTTCTGGACCATCTCCGCTAGGACGTATTGCCATTTGGAGGCCGCTCCCTTGTCACAAACGTCGAATTCACTCAAGCCCTTGACCTCGAAAGCGGGGAAGAAGCGCCGAGCTTAAACGGTCGGCTTCCTATTCGATTCTCCGGAGGTGTGGTTTGATCATACGACGGGTTGTATCGCAGCGGATTTACGGTGGCGTCGCAGCAGCGGCGCTGCTTTTTTCCGCCTGCCCGCTGTCTTCCGGCGCGGCTGAAGGCACGGTCAAGGTCGGCGTCCTTCATTCGCTAACCGGCACGATGGCGATCAGCGAGGTCACGGTCAAGAACGCGACGCTCCTGGCGATCGACCAAATCAACGCGAGCGGCGGCGTTCTCGGTAAGAAGATCGAGCCCGTCGTCGAGGACGGCGCCTCCGATCCGTCGATGTTCGCCCAGAAAGCCCAGAAGCTGATCCAGCAGGACGGCGTCGTTACGGTATTCGGCGGCTGGACGTCGGCGAGCCGTAAGGCGATGCTCCCGGTCTTCGAGCGGTTCAAAGGTTTACTCTGGTATCCCGTTCAGTTCGAAGGCAACGAATGTTCCCCCGACATCATGTATTCCGGCGCCCAGCCCAACCAGCAAATCTTGCCCGCGCTTCAGTGGGCCGAACAGAAGGGCTACAAGTCCATCTTCTTACTCGGCTCCGATTACGTTTTTCCGCGCACCGCGAACTTGATCCTCAAGAAACACATCGAAAACGATAAGCTCACGGTCGCGGGTGAAGAGTACGTCCCGCTCGGCGGCACGGACTTCAGCGCGGTCATCAACAAGATCAAGGTTGCCAAACCGTCGATCATCTTCAGCACGCTCAACGGCGATAGCAACGTCTCGTTCTTCAAGCAGATGGCCGCGGCGCAGCTACCCTCCTCGAAGCTGCCGGTGATGTCGTTCAGCATCGCCGAACAGGAAGCCAAGTCGATCGGACCGTCGCTGCTCGAAGGCAGCTATGCGGCTTGGAACTACTTCCAGAGTATCGACACGCCGCAAAACAAGAAATTCGTCGCCGCCTATCAAGCAAAATATCCGGGTTCGCCGGTCGACGATCCGATGGCGCACGGCTACGTCGACGTCTACGCATGGGCCGCGGCGGTGAAGAAAGCCGGCACGTTCGACATCGAGAAGGTGCGCAAAGCCGCCTCGACGCTCGGCTACACGAACGTCGGCATGGGCGAAACGAAGTTCGCACCCAACCAGAGCCTCATTCAAACGGCCTACGTCGGTGAATTGCTGCCGAGCGGACAATTCAAGATCTTGTGGACTTCGAAAGGCCCGGTCGTTCCGGTACCGTACGATCCGCTCTCGTTCCCCGGCAAGACCTGCGTTCTCTAACCGATGAGTGAAGGGACGCTGGTCGCCGGCCAGCTTTTCAACGGGATCAGCGTCGCTTCCATCCTGCTATTGGCCGCGCTCGGCTTGGCGCTGAGCTTCGGCCTCATGCGGGTCATCAACATGGCGCACGGCGAGATGCTAATGGCCGGTGGCTATCTCGCCTACGTCGCCACCCAGATTTTCGGCAAAGGCGCGGCCGGCTTCTTTATCGGGCTCGTCATCGCGTTCATCGGCACCGCGGCCTTCGGCGCGTTGCTCGAGGTCACGCTGATAAGGCGTCTCTACGGCAGGCCGCTCGACACGCTGCTCGCGACCTGGGGCGTGAGCCTCATCCTCCAGCAAGCCGCGCGCAGTATCTTTGGCCCGGTCGGCGTGGAAGTCACGGCGCCCGCCTGGCTGAGCGGCTCGCTCTCACTCGGCGGCACGGCGCTGACGGGCATATCCGTGCCCGCGGTGCGGATCTTCATCATCGTCCTGGCTGCCCTGGTGCTCGGCGGCATGGCGCTGCTGTTCGCCCGTACCCGCCTCGGACTGCTGGTTCGTGCGGTGCATCAGAACCGCGCGATCGCCGAAGCGCTCGGCGCGAACACCCGGATGGTCGACCTCGCGGTCTTCTCCCTCGGTACGGGCATCGCGGGCCTCGCCGGTGCCGCGCTCGCGCTGATCGCTCCTGTGACGCCGACCGTCGGCACCAGCTACATCGTCTACGCGTTTCTCGTCGTCATCGTCGGCGGACTCGGCAGCTTGACCGGTACGTTGTTCGCAGCGCTGCTCGTCGGCATCTTCTCGGCGGTCGCGCAAATCTTCACGAGCGTCAGCGTCGCCGACGTACTGCTGCTCTTATCGGTTATTGTCTTCTTGCAGTTCCGGCCACGGGGCATCGTCTTCCAGCGCTCGCGCGCACTCGAGGAGACGTAGCGGTGTCCCGGCTTGCAGGTAGCTTTGCACAAAGCGAGAGCGATTTTTCGTCGCTCCAAGGAGCGATGAGCGCAGAGTTGCAGAGCAATTTAAGCGATGAGCGACGCAGGAGCGGCGGAAACGCGCCGAGCGACTGCGAAGCTGCCTGCGAGACGGGACACTAATATGCGCAATCGGCAACTGATCGGCTACGCCCTGATCCTGGTGGTGATGGCAACCGCGCCGCTGTATCTGCCGCCTTACGAACTCTCGCTCTTGGGGCGATTCCTCGCGCTCGCGATCCTGGCGCTCGGCATTTCGCTGATTTGGGGCACGGCGGGCATGTTGAGCCTCGGGCAAGGCCTCTTCTTCGGACTCGGCGGCTACGCGCTCGCGATGCACCTCAAGCTCACCAACGCCGACCCGGGCTCGCTGCCCGACTTCATGCAGTGGAGCGGCCTCGATAAGCTGCCGTTCTGGTGGGAACCGTTCCGCTCGCCCGTTATCGCGATCGCCGCGGTCTTCATCTTGCCCGGCCTCGTGGCGGCGCTGCTCGCGTTTCTCGTGTTTCGGCGGCGCGTCAGCGGCGCGTACTTCGCGATCATCACACAGGCCCTGGCGCTGGCCGCCTCCACGTTCGTGATCAGCCAGCAGCAGTTCACGGGCGGCTTCAACGGCTTGACCGGCTTCACGCAAGTCTTCGGCTTCGCGCTGACCGACCCGCACACGCAGCTCGGGCTCTACTTCGTCACCTTGGCCGCCCTCGCGCTCTCGTTCTTCGTAACCCGCTTGTTATTGGATTCGCGCTTCGGGACCGTGTTGCTGGCGATCCGCGACGGCGAGAACCGCGTTCGGTTCCTCGGATACAACCCGCTGCCGTTCAAGGTGATCGCCTTCGCCTTCGCCGGCATCCTCGCGGGCCTTTCGGGCGCGCTCGTGACGCTCGACTTCGGCGTGATTTCGCCAGCGATGTTCGGCGTCGTACCGTCGATCGAGATG
>Ga0116228_10004174_pt1 | contig 12770 bp, 4 predicted proteins | sample S1TSphfallax_2_FD_89694 | JGI IMG/M metagenome (GOLD analysis project Ga0116228, IMG submission 89694) | Host-associated microbial communities from peat moss isolated from Minnesota, USA - S1T2_Fc - Sphagnum fallax MG | ecosystem: Host-associated > Plants > Peat moss > Unclassified | place: USA... | reverse complement strand
TCACAATATCGGAGTGGGAGCCAGAAACCTCTTTGTGGGTATCCTTGGGACTGGGCAGAATGTGAGAGAGAAAGAGGATGGAAAAATCAAAACCAATATTCATAGATCCATGCCTATCTAAGAATTTTTCCCCTTTTTGAGTAGTTGTAAAACATCTTGGCGTACCTTGTTCGGTAGTTGAGAAGAACCCAAAAGCTGATCTGTGTCAAGTCTTAGCACAACCACTTGTGTGCAGTGATCCATGTAGTGGGGGAAGAAGCTCATCAGGGACCAAATGAACATTGAGAACTCTGACTTCAAGCCAGACCCTACTAGCATTTGAAGTTCACAATGTAGCAATGTTGCTGCTGCTAGCTGTGACGAAGGATTACTATGAATGTAACAGAGTTAGATAGGTTAATAGAGTGTGTAGTTCTGTAAGAACTATCCGGTAATGGAGGATCAGGAGATGTAGGATCCCAAAACCAGACCACTGTAATGATGTGTGTGTGACAGCTGACCTTACATAAGGAGTAAGGTTGTGTCAGAAGCAAATGTGGTGTGGACGCTCTCTTTTGGTTACAATGCTGCTCTTCCCATCAATTATGTGGTCGTCATCGCAGTCCCGACTGCAGAAGTGAGCGTTGTTTTCTGACCTGCTATGGCCATTTCTGCTTTGATGTTCTCTGCTGGTCATCGATCTCTTTCTATTATATATTTTTCTAGGGTTTTAGGTTGTTGAAAAGCATACTGTGCAGCAAACAAGCAAGCTCACATTTGAGCGAATATTTGTTGTTGACAAAACAAAGGTCGCATTATTCCTCAGGCCAGTTCTTTTTCAAAAAATTTGTAGTATAGCAATATTCGTGAGCAGTGAGGTTATTTTTGGGCTCAAAAGGTGACAGTTTCTGAAAACGGAATAGGTAATCTGTCTCAAATTCCTTTTTTCAAAAAAAACATCGCCTTAAAAGAGACAGAAAACTGTTTTAGTTTTGGAAGGTGAGGCCACATTTATTTTAGTTTTAAGAGTTCCTTGAAATAATACGGCCAGGTAAGTCGAAATCTGCCTAAAAATGCTTGCCACCATGGCTCCATGAGAAAATTGAAAAAAAAACACTGGTCACTGGTTTTGCAGACAGATTTCGACTTAATTGGGGGCATTTTTGCACAGGACAACTTTCTCCCCCATTATACTCTTAAAAATGGGCTAAATATGGCGACTTTTTGGAAGAAAAAAATATTTGGTCAAAAAATTGAGTCAGTGTTGACTTTAGGTGATTTTTCGCCAAAATAAAAATGACTTCTGGCTCTTAGGTCTTAGCCAAATCTGGCTAAGGTCAGGGAGGTAAGGAGAAAATGTTAGGAAACTCCGTACTTCCTGGCGACAAGCTAGGAACTAATATCTAAATATGGCGATTTGAGAATTGTTTCCCCCGAAATCCGAGGAACTATTCAGAATAAAAGTTCTTTTGCGACAGAGAATCTACTCCGTGTCACGTCAGTGCGGAATTTCGCACCCAAAAATATTTGCGACAGGCTGTTTCCTTTCAGGGTCCTGTTGCTTGCGGCAGCGGACTTCCTTCTCACGGTTTTGCTGCATGTATGTCATAGCTTCGTCATGAACTTTGGTGTGCTTGTCTGCGGTGAATAGGTGACAACTCCAATGACTTAGCAATGGCGCCGGTGATGTCGGCGACAACTCCCCTGTTTCAGCAGTTCCGAGTATAGTAGTGAAGACAAGTGGAGAATTGAGCAGAAAACAAATTGCGTTTATGGTGATGTCTGAAGTCTAGCAAATTTCTGAAGAAAACGGTGGATTATCTTCTTCTCATTGGAGATGGGTATGAGATTCTGTCCTTTTTGTTCCTGTTCAAATTCCTGCTGATGTTTAATTGCACTAGCTCTATGTACATGTAGATGAAGCACACACAAGCATGAGATTCTTTGCAGTAGACGTCCGAGTACTACGTTTAATATGAGCTTTGGATGTTTTCGAGCTGTTGTTGTAACGAGTCCCCATTGCGGATGTTAGTGCCTTCACGAATTTCTTTGGTGTCAAGCGTTTAGGTTGCTGGAGCTGTTCAGATCCTATTGCAAGGATTGGACATAATTTCAACATGAGAAGTTCCAATTCTTATTGTCAATTTGTGTGCAGGAGGGCCAAGGATCCCTGTGAATCGGTTCTACCCAGTCAATCCACAGGATGACAGTGGTGCAACCTTTGATGTTGTTTTCTTTCCTGGGTTGCAAATTAGGGGAGGGAAAGCAGCGCAAGAGGCTTACAGAACAACATGGACTAACAAAGATGGAGTAGTGTGGCCTAAAGAGTGGCTTCCTGATGATCTAGAAAACATTCGAGTTTTCAGTCTCTCCTACGATGCAGAGGCTACCAAATGGTTTGGCCAAGGGAATACGGAAGACGTCGAGTACATTGGAGAAAATCTGTTTCAAAGTCTTGTGATGTAAGTGAATTTCACGCTCCTTATTTTTGTGCTTGAGATTTACCTGCTATTGTGGGTGATTTAGTGGGGGCTGTTGCGATAAATAGATTACATAGCATGAGATATCTTAGATTTCCTTTTCACAATTCCAGATATGGAGTAAAATCTATTGGGCCATCAGGCATCCAAGTTGTGTACGCTATTCTTTCCGTTTTTATATTCAGATCAGTGCTAAAGACACTGGAATATCACCAAGAAAGTTGAAATTTTCTGATGCTGGTCTTTGCGTATCACACAGGGGAAGTGAACGTGTTGGCTGTCGCCCATTTGTACTGGTTGGTCATAGCTTTGGAGGCCTGGTCATTAAATCCCTCATCAATGAAACAAAAAGACGTTTTCACGGTGCTGAAACAAATCCTTTGGACAAGAAAGTCATCTGCAAAGCAAAAGAATTCTTGGAAAATCTCAAAGGAATTGTTTTCTATGCCGTTCCCCATAGTGGAGCAGATGCAGCAACTCTGTTAAGCTATTTTCGATTTGTTGGGTTGTCAAAGATCATCGGGAACCTGACACCTTTTGGCAGAAGGATGGCAAAAATGTCTGTTATGATACAAGATACATTCTACAACAGGGGGATCAATATTTTTGCCTTTGGGGAAGGCAAGCCTACTTATTTGAACAAGGTATGTACCATATTCCAACTTTGATCTTGGGATTCCTACACAAATCAAATGTAGTGACCACAATGAAATATCAGGAGCATTAGCATGTGTAGATGGGTCAAAAGGTGATATGGATATTAAATGTGATGAGCATGAAGGTCCTAGAAACCCAACTCTAAAGGACTTTAAAAAATTCTAATAATAATTCATTTGCATGTTGTGCATGACCAGGCAATTATGAGTATTGCCATGCAGATTCATAAAACATGTATATTAAACTAAGCCCCAAAAACTTTAAGTCGACCTAGCTCTGCTCCAATTGGATAGATATGGAAAAACCTTCTGTTTACTGGTGAAATTTTGTTATTTTTTTAAAAAAAATTCATTGCAATCATTCTGTTTATATCCTTGTGACCATGATTTACATATAAATTAGAAACCATTCCTTGGACCAAGACCTAGAACTTCCAAGCTTACTTGCCTCATCCTGACACCATGGAAAATGGAGACCTCTAGTAGATTTGAAAGCTCTTTTCATTAGATGTTGGGACACATCTTCATTGGTCATCTATAATTAACCTATGCTTTTGAACTATGAAGTGTGAAATGTTGGAAGTTGGAAGCTTGGACCAAAATTTTCAAAATTTTGTTGTTTTCTGAATTTACATATAATTTAAGTGTGGGATTATTTTTCTATGTTTGCAGATGTTTGAGCTTTCTGTTGTGTAGAGATAGAAGTACTTTGCACCACTCAACTGACTTATTGTATTGTTTTGAATTTAGATGGTGGTGGAATCAGCATCAGCCATGCAGTTTATAGGGAACAACTTCTGCATGTTAGAGGATTGTGACCATATGCAAGTATGCAAGCCACCTAATCGAAGCCATCCAAGCTATTCAATGTTGTTACAATTTCTCCGCAACTGTAGCAAAGATTTGGACACACCAAAATTGTCGCATGAACTTATAACACAAGCTGCAACAGAAAAACAAAATGCAACAATTACAGAGAGGTGCTGGACTCGAACATAATAAAACTCCAACACAATAATGGTGATCTCTTCATGGTATTGCAGAATTATAGGGTTTTGAATTGTGAACAAAAGCTATACACATCTGGATCATGATGTCAACGAATGAAAGGATGTGGCAAGATCCTTTCACTTTTGTGGGGAATCATGAATGCATGTGCCAATATGATGGCACTTAAATACATATTTATTGAGACTAGATCTTGCTGGAGAGCTGTTTGCATGCATTTAGTTTCTAACATTAGAGCTACTTCTGCAAATGTTCAGGTTAATGCATGAAATGAAGGAATCGGTTAGGCTGAACTGGCATTCAAAAGAGCACGAGCCAAATTGTGGAGCTTCAGCATCTAAGACCCTTCCCTTAATTTGGCAACAACAAGGTGAAAAGGTCAGCCTTCTCACATCCATCACCAAGCTTGGGCATAGACCTTGTTAAGCACAGGAATACATAACCAAGTCTCCAATTAATTGAAATGAGTTGTGTACCTCACCAAGCTTCATTAGGAATCCTGAACATTTAAATTAGCTGAAAGTAATAAGATATGGTTGTTTGATTCCAAGTTAGGACCTTGGAAAATATTATATGCAACTTGCTGTGATGAGTATCATGATACTTTACATGAGGATTGTAATCAACTTCATGAACAAAACTATATAATAAATGTAGTTCTTGGTCATGAACGTGGCATAGAACGGATCTGCACACATTCATTGGGTAGCCAATTCCTTTCTAATTATTGATTGATGAATGTGATCAATTTGTTGTGCTTATGTTAATTGGTAGAAATAGTCCCTTTTTTTCTTGACAATCTACCAATATTATTCAACTACTAACACTCAATACTTACCCTTACAGGCACTTGGGAAAACTACAGATTTTGGCATGGCAAACATAAAATCTGAGCAAGTTGATATTGAATTGGAAGCATGTCTTCAACAAGAGAGTATTGGTAAACAATGTGAAAATGAAGTTGCCAAAACACAAGAAGAAAAGTTGCTTTCATCTATTCATCAAAGATTGCAACATGTGAAAAGGACAATTGGCGTAATTCCAACTCCTACAGATTATTTAGAAAGCCATTCTGTTCATCATGATTCTGAAAGAATTATCACTTTTGGCTGGAGAGTAACATCTCAACAAAATGCATTGGAATTATTTTTTCGAAGCATTGAAGGCATGTCCCATATTGTGGGAGTTGGATTTAAATTTGCCAAAGTTTTGGTGGTCCCCACAAGCTTGGAGGTGGAGATCATCAACATTGGCCAAGCAAAATGGGATGCGATATGGCAAAATTCATCAAACAATAAGCATCACAGTCTGAACGTAGTAAGCATTGTTGGGGTCGGTGAAGAAGGAGAAAAGCATGAAAACACCAAGTACATTGAGTGTTTGACAGCTGAACAAAGTGCAATAAAATATGGTGTGGGTTTACTACACCAATCCCATGCAGCTCATGCCCTTTCCATTGATGCTGAATCAAAAAATGATTATCTTTGCATGCTCAATGTGGTTGTGGAATATTTATTGTTACAGCAAGTCATGGCTGCTATCATGGATAAACAATGTGATGGGGATGGAAAAACAGATTCTACTTGTGGAGGAGGGAATGGTACAAAACAAGATATTGGGGGTGCATCCACCAGTCAATCAATTAAATCATTGTCTTGGATCTTGTCTTCATTACCAGGATGGAAAAACTCTACCGGTGATGATGATGACAATGATGGGACTTTATCTCCTAGGAAGCAACCACACAAAGTCAACCATCAAATAACCACTAGAAACTTATATCGGGTTACTGTTCGCCCTGGTCCTGGAGGTTCATTTGATCCTAAACACATACCACAAGAATTGAGCAATGTGTCAATAGCTCCTATCCTTGAGTTCGAATTCAGCTACAAGTTGGACATGAAAGGAGTCATATATGACAAACAGATACAAATTACCACAACAACATCATTTGATCTAGGGAGGGCTGCACCAACAGAGACAATGAATGATTCATTTGGATGGTATCAAGTTCCCATAATACTTTCTTTGAAAAATATTGGAGTTGCTAAACTTGATCTTGCAAACTCTAAATTGGTAGAGACCTTCAAAGAAATAAAAGAAAGTGCCAAAACCATTCATACAGACTCAGATAATAATACACTACAACGTGGGGTAGAAGGCCAAGGAGGTTTCAAAACCTTCTTTCAATTGAAACTGAATGCAAACAAAACAACAAGCCATGGAAAAATGATTGCAAAAGAAAAAGCATCCGAAAATTATGTTTTGGATGTGTTGAAAGGTTTTCAATATCGTGATTTAAGTGAAATCACATCCTCTTCATTGAGCTATCGTTTTTACAGTCGACCTTTGACAACCAAATTTTTAGAAGACTTTGACGAACGATTCAAATATTTGAGCACTGGGATGTGTGAAGCAATCAAGCCAAAATTTATTGGTAATTGGCTTGTGACACCTGAAGACAAAGATATGCTTTCAACTTATAAGTTTGAAGCAAAAAGAACTTTGAATCGACTTTATAAGGTGGGTGAAGTTAGTGAACTTGAAGCTTTTGTGCAATGTTATAATGTGGAAATGTATGTCAATCATGCTATGTCCCACCTTTACACCTTGAAAGATGATTATGTCCTCCATGAGCAAGAAGTCTTGCTAGACGTGCTGGAAGTTGGAAGGGTGCAAATGGGTTAACACAAATCACACCTACTCTTGGGATTACTTTTAAGAGTTTATTTCTTTTAAAGTTTTCAAGAAAATTTTCAAAATTTTTTATAATTTTCTTTATATTATTATATCAAGGTTTATGTAAAATATTTTGAAATATATGTAATTTTCAAAAGTTTTGAAATCTATTTATAATTTGTTTTAGTGTTCAAAATCATTTGTTAGTTTAATGAATATTTTTGAAAGCTTCTTATTCATCAAATATTATTCAAATTAATTGATATGTTCCAATGATATATTATGAACTTTATTATATAAAGTAATCTTACATGTTCAACACCAAATTAAATTACCATTTCTAAACATGAAAAGTGCAACATCGATTGACATTTATGATTACGTGCGACTTATAGTTGTTGGCGACTAGATTTGGGAATATTTACAACACAACCAAATTTCAACTATTTTGATCATTTTCACAACTATGTTACAACTATTAAATTTTTCATCTTATTCGTTGGATTACTTTTACATTTATTGTCATCCATTAATAGGGTGATATATGTAGTCGCAATAGTCACCAAATTATTTGCATCTTGAAAATATTATATAATGACATAGGGGTGTATTTTAATGTATCTATTAAAATTATATATATGCATACGTATATATATTGTTCATATAATGAATCTCAAAATTAATATTTCAGTTCAAAAAATGAATTGAGTTTTTAAATGGACATTTTAATTCTGAATATTATTATTTGAATCTGAAATTTGACATTTTAATTCAGAAATTTGTTATTTAACTTCAAAAAAATTATTTGATCTAAAAATTGATATTTGCATTTTCAATTACTATTTTGGAATCTTAAATTTATATTTCAATTCAAAAAATTATTGATTGAGTTTTAAAGTATTTTACTAGTGTTATCCATAATAAATCACTTTTATAAATAATTATAAATGATTATGTTTATTAAATCGAAATTACACTAAATAATTATTGTTATAACATAGATTTGTATATTATCTAATTTATATTCTTACATTAGAAAAAATTAATTGATGTAATGAATGGGACATTATTTTAAAATCATTGCAATTATTTTAAATAAAAAATAATTAATATTTGCATAATTATTTTCTAATTGAACATAATTCACACTCTATAATTTATAACTTCAAACTTGAATTAAAAATTTATGATTCATCATCTATGATAAATATTTTATAGTAAGTTGACTGTAATTATGAAAATTAATGTTATGTTTAACAAATTATTGTATTTATAGTTAATAATTACCAAGAGAAAAAAATTACTTGTCCTATAATAATGTTTACAACAATAAATGTTATTATACAATAAATAATGTAATTAGTTAAATATGAGCTCATGTGACATATGGATAAAGTCTGCCAAAATTGTGCCATGGTACAAAAACTTGGCCTTATGTTTATGCACATATAATATGGAAACCAATGAGAAGTTCATTAGAGACTTTAAACTCAAAACCTAACCCATTAACTATTTTTTTTTCTTCTGCAAAAATTAACCTTTCCATACCAAACTACTACCCATTACATCTTACAACTTCAATTGAAAGGATCATCATCTTCATTTGTCACAAGTAATGGAATATTACTAGAACCCTCCATGACTTCACAAAGTTGCACTCAAAACCACCTAGTTTCAATGGTAGTGCCACGGTGCACACAATCCCTGATATTAATCTTGGTGCAATAATTGTTCCTTTGGTAGGATTAATAAAAAATGCCGAATCCCCCATTTGAAACTACACATCCACAGCAACATCTTATATAACTTAGCATTATCCCATATCAATATGAAACTAGTATATTTGAACCCATTGTGATAATTTTGATGTTTGAACCTCACTAAACCTATCAACCAATTATTGCCCAATCTCACCTTTCTTTTAGCCTGTGATACGTTTGCAATAGACCATGCTAGTGTGTTGACACCAATTAAGGTTACATGTATGGTCTTCCTCTTTTTACTCTACCATCACAACAATTCCCACTAACCCCACCATTAACTTATTGGCCAATATTGGTTATCAGAACAACACTTACTTCCTATAGTAACATCAAATCAACACGAATCCCAAAATTATTGGCCAACCTAAGGCATACAAACCCACTTTTTGTTTCACCTCTATCACACTTAATAGTTGTGGTCTTATCTACATTGTTATGGCAGATTCCTAGGAATTATTTCGAAATAGATAAATTCCAAAATGGTGCTATAAATAATGTTAGCACACATGTTAAATCAACTTTGGATAGATCTCACTATTCACATTAGAAAGTTGCAAATTATTTGTTACCACATAGGTACAATTAAATGCTTGAATTGCTTATTGTTATTATTATGATGTTGATCCTGAGAATTCACAAAACATTGATAATACCTTTGTAATTTTGCTTGCATCTTGCCATCCATGGGTACTACCATCTTTAATAGCATGCCCCCCTTTATGCTACTTAGGGTTTGAGGTTATATCCACTTCTGTAATGTCTACCCCCATTATAGTAGTAGGATTTGCCCTAAGTGTTCCTGTTATTAAAGTTTTTTCACACCTATCGATCGTATATCATTCACCCTTGGATTTGTATTTGCTAAAAATTTTGCCATGATAAATTCGACAATTGCATGTAATTGTTCAATGCCTCGAGTAATGGCTATTTCTAGGACGTTCTCAACATGGCCAGTCATTTCTAACAACTGTGTTTCAATTGCTTAAATTTGGGCAAAAAGAATAGCCAAATATGACCCCTACCATAATTGCAAATAATTTCCCAACATTGAACATAATTTCCCAACACCAATTATTGAATAATATTATTTGTTATCCCGAATGAGTCTACATTTCCACATCTATCTTTGCAGATTGTGGTCACTCATTTGATTTTGGTTGTTAACAGAGTCTAGCCTTGCAACTACCATCTCTGATAACAATGGGCTTTGATGATTTTCCATTCTTTACAACCCAATAAAATCCTGAAACTTAATCACCCATTCATTATAAAAAGTTAGCAACAATATACACAAAAAGTCAAAGAGGGTTGAAAATGACATACCAACTTTGCTTCAACCCCAGCTCTCCCCCCACATCCATATTTACTAACATTCATGACTACACCTCTTGCATCTGTTAGTTCATCTATCTTTTTCTTGGTTTCTTGTTCAGACCAATATGCCACCAAACTTACCCACTGGTTTACATCCACAACCATAGGACATGTTATAAGCCCATTCCTTTTATAACATTTTTTTAATCGAGCTCATTCAAATTTCATGAATCATTTTATGTAGTCTTTAAAATTACGTGCACTCAATTCATGATTGAGATACTTGAATAAATCATCCAATTATTTACGGAACTCACTCATATCAACGAGATTTTAGTCACCTACCTTCACGATAGCCATATTAAGGCAGTGTGGTACAAGCCCTCGAAATGCATTATCCCATTCATTCTTTCCATCACATGCTCCATCTATTTTTCCATTTTTTGTCACCTCCACTTTGTAAAGTGGTAATCTTGCCTTCCTCCATTCTTCAATTTCACCTTCTAATGTCCTTTTTACATACCTTTTGGTTTGCTCAAATTTTTACCTTGGACTTGGTAATAGGTTTTTCCACCTTTATACCCTCATTAGTTGTAGGAATGGTTGTTGATTAGGACTTTGCACATACTTGAACAAATGTTTGGCCTACCTTAATTAACGCACCCCCATGCTCCTTGATGGACTCAACTATGAGTCCAAAGTGAAGATAACAGATGGAAAAGGAGTTGCAATGCGCTCTTTGGTTCATAGCACTTTGGGGTAAAAGGGCGTGCTAAAGCTCCAAGATGGGACTAGGAAAAATGACAAGTAGTTCAATTATTCACATGGGCCCGCACAAACCAAACAATAAGTTGGTTAGTGCAAAATTAAAGCACTTTTAATGCACAGATGAATCACAGGCAAACACGGACTCACAAGACTCATCACCGCCTAGACTTGGGGGAAGCCACCACCTTCCCCTTTATAATATACTCTATGCTTGGCCACGGGACTAGCACCCAAATGGGAGTCTCGAAATTCCCAAAATTGGGACTCCTGCAACTTTGGAGGCCCATAACTTTGTGTGCAAACCTCTAATTGAGGTGAGGTTTAAAGCATAATTGTAGCCCTAGTCCAAAGCTTTCCAAGGGTATGTAGCATGCCACCTACACGCAAGGAAATCAAGGAAATTCTTGACTTTTAATCGTCAAGAATCAAATTGGCAATTTGATTCCTTGCCCTTCTTTTGGCCATAACTTATGTTTTAATCACCCAAATGGGTCGTGCAAACCCATTTTAAACATCTATGTTCCAAGAGCTTTTTAATGATATAAGGAACTCGATAATTCAATGGGTTTTGACCCTTAAAATTGCTCTTTGAAGATTTAGGAATCCATCAGGACTCTAACTCCCAAGGTGGGAGCTCACTTGGGAGTGTGAAGGTTCATTCTCTCACATTCTCTCACACTCTCACACTCCCAAGAACATGAAATGTAACTCCTAGGCTTCATTCTTGGCCCACACCTTTGCAAACCTTTGCCTTGGTCATGAGCCCAAGGCTAGGGTTACGACATTAACCCCATGGGCCTTTTGTGGTTGCATATATCTGCTCCAACAAAATTTAAGCCCATGCTAGTTTTGGGGTTGATTGTCCAAACACGTACCTTGGGAATAATTTTTCCAGTGTCCTTGACAACCTCCATGTCCCAATTACCCGTAATGCCCAAAGTGTGGTGGGCATTTTTGTTGTCCACAAGTTGATTTCCATGTTTTCCCACTATAACCTAATGTGAGGCCCCTTTATTTATGGAGGAGTTGTCCTTCTACTAGGATAAACATGCCAACTCCCCTTTCACCCTTTTGTGAAGGGCTATTGTTGCAAACTTTCTTTACATTTGATTTATGCCCAGGCCAAATCCACATGTAGTTAACAACTATTTCATTAAAAGCTCTGAAAAAGGCAACCATCCAATATAATGTAAATGGTGATCCATTTTATAATTGTAGGACTAAGAATGAATAAGATGCCTTGTAAAAAATTGTATCATTATTTTATTTATCCTTTAATGTGTAACTTGTTGATAATAATGTATCAATGAATTCTAATTATGATGGATGAAAGAAAGTCAAATCAATATCCATGACATGGCAGAGAAAACTTTATGGTAAATAAACATTGTATCAGTTTTGTGCAAAGGACCAAACTTAACACAAGTAGAAAAACATGGTAATAAGTTTGTCAATGTCATTCCCAAAATACCCTACCATCAACTTATCATGGGTACATTTGCAATGAAGTTGAAACTTGCTGCTCAAATGAAAGAAATGACAACATTGCTTATGTTATGTTGTTAATGATGCAATATTGTTGAAACTACGAACATCCCATACTTATGAAGTTAAAGAAATTTGGAATGCAAACTCATGTAAAAGCTCCTTATGTAATCTCATGCCAAAAAAGAAATTTGGAAATAACATCACATTCCTTTGAATATAATGCTTGTATCATATTAGTGGATTTAGAACAAGACTCTTGAATTATTTAAGAGGTCTCAATGATCCAATAATGATACAGACTAAATCAAAACCATTGCAGCACCACTTTTGCAAAAGCAACCAAGGTAAACAATGATCAATTCACACATTAGAAGACAACAAGCAATGTTGACGCAATGACATTATGACAGATCTGTTGTATTAAAAACAAAAACTCCTACATAACCCATAACTAGCAATCTATTTGCAAATATATTAAATTGATTAGATTTAACAAACCATTTAATTAATACAACCATCTTCTAAATTTTCACACCAATTGATATAATCACAAGCAATCAACAATACCTAACAATTTTAATAACCATCAAGGTTGGTGCAAGGAAGTCTTTCACAGAACATAGGAAGCCCTAACC
>Ga0116228_10004173_pt1 | contig 12771 bp, 6 predicted proteins | sample S1TSphfallax_2_FD_89694 | JGI IMG/M metagenome (GOLD analysis project Ga0116228, IMG submission 89694) | Host-associated microbial communities from peat moss isolated from Minnesota, USA - S1T2_Fc - Sphagnum fallax MG | ecosystem: Host-associated > Plants > Peat moss > Unclassified | place: USA... | reverse complement strand
TCACTTGTTATTGTCATTGTTTCAAACAACTACAATTTGTCAATATTTTGCATGTGGCAAATGATCCCGATGTGTGTTAGTTAGGATGTTTTTAAATATGTGGTCATTAAATACAAACAAAAAAAACACATTAAATATAGGTTAAACAGTAGTAGTATAAATGGGTGTAATTTTTTTTATTGCATCAATGTTAGCCTATGCGTTGGGATTAATGAAAAATTGATGCATTTGAACTCACACTGATGTGATGATTGAAGGAAAATGCAACATTATGTCAGTTTTGACAACCCTAGTTTCTTCCCTTTCATGGCATTGACTCCAAATTTATTAAGGGTTTTTAAAAAATTTGGGTTCTTTTGTGTTTGATGTGACATATTTTGAAACAATGTTTTGATTAGAAAAAAATATGTGTGTATATCTTAGATAATCGTGGTCAATGATCTTTTTGTTGCATCCTTGACTACTTTTTTCTTTTGTGGCATAATGTGGCATTAAAAAATTGGTTTACTACAAAAATTTGTGTGTGTATATTCTTGGATATTACTTATTGATAATTGTTTTTAGACCTTAACCCTAATCCTTGCTGGCCACTAAATGTCTATTTTTTTCTTTCATGGCATAAAGTTGTCAAATATAATTAATGACTTTATTATAGTATGAGCAACAACTGGATCCATAGATATTATTGCAACTAATGAATTGGCATTGTGCTTAGTTCTTTCAATTTAGAAAATAAAATTTTTATTTCTCACAAATAGGAGCCTTGATTTCCAAACTTGCTAATGAATAACCTATAATTTTCACTTTGTGGGCTCCAAGAAAAATACTTTTATCGTATTAATATATTCATTTTGAACTAGCATATTATATTTGTTACAGTATGAGCAAGACAGATGGATCCATTGACAATTTTGGTGTTGTTTGATTAGTTTTGTGTCCTTTAATGTATTAAAAACGATGATTGAAAATGTTGCATAGTAAAATTGGTATGAATTTTTTTGAAACAAAATGTATACATGGATGTAATATTGTTGTTTTTACTTGAATGTAAGGTTACATTTCTTAAATCTGGTGACCATTAGGCAAAGTTCATACCACCCACCAGGTTGGGTAAAGTCCAAAATTAACAATTTAGTTTTAAATTAATTACATATGTGTTAACAATATTAAGATGACTATAGAATCATTGTTACTTGATTGCATTAGTGACTTTGTTTGTTTTGACCAGCCCAAAAAATAACAATCAAATTCACATTGGAAGCAACATGTGGATTGAATGGGGGATTCACATGGAAATATTGTAATGTTAGCATCATGATTGAATTCAATCACTAGAATATGACAACAATAGTTACATGTCACCATGTATGAATGTTGTAATTAAAACATGTTAATTTTGTGAAGTCTTACGTGGTATTGTGACAATATTGTGATTCAGATTTATCACATTTTTGGTATTATGTGATAGATTAAAAAATTTAATACCTTTTAATTAAATTGTATAATGATATTACAAACCTATGAAATTGTATAATACATTTCTAACTCTGCATTTCATGCCTGAATTCTCATTATGAAATAACATAATCGCACTATTGGAGTTAAAAACATGACATTGGAGTTTGTTAAATAAATATTTTAAATCAATGTCATGTCTTTACATTTTGAAAATAAAAATAAAAATCAAATGCAATTACAAAATTAAATACATGTGATAGTTATGACTAAAATTAGTCATGTTGACATGACAAATAAATACTAATACTAATATAAATTATATATATATACACACACACACAAGGTCACAAGTCCAATGATTTATCAATAAATTATCCAACCTATTATATATATATATAATAATATGATGTGTTCAATTCCAATTAACAAAAAAAGTAGTGATGATTTTGGTCCAAGTTTTAAAAAACTAAAAATAAATATTTTTATTTAAAAAGTTAAACATGTAATTAAAATATTTTTCAAAAAATCATTTTAGTTGAATCATTTCACACTTTAGTCAACATAAACATGGCATATGGAGCCTATTAACCATCATTAATCACATTGTGATGACAAATGTGCTAGTTATTGATGGTTTAAATGTGCAGGGGGGGGGGGGCAGGGATGAAACAAGAAAAAAAAGTAAAGAATGCATGAATAAAAATATAGGGTGCAATATATTGGTTGTTGGGTCAAAATTATAAGTTAATTAGTTAGAAATAGGGTACATTTTATTCAAATAATCGATTTAATTATAATATAAGGTGGTTCTAATATGTATATATTATATAATTAGATAATATAGGGTGATAAAAAATAAGTTAGAAAATTAATATCGAATACCCCCCTAAAAATTGTCATTTGATTCACATAAATCCCAAACTTTACACTAAGTGTGCCCCATGGGGCTAAATGACGAATATTTTTAAATTGAATCCAAAATTATCCAATATTCAAAATGACTGAAATTTTAGTTTAAAAAAAAATGTTCAAAGGACAAGATGTGTTTTAGTGTCACATTAGGTGTGAAAAAACAAAATCCAACAAGGTGGTGAAGCTCCTACCTTCATGATTGAAAAGTCGAATTGTAGACATGGTAAAAATAAAAAATATTAGTATTAAAGATACATGCAACTATTATAAGCAAGAAACGCATTAGGCCAAAGAGTTGAAGAAGGGAAAACAAAACATGTGAAGGAAGGAAGAACAAAGGAACTATGTTATTCCAAAGAACCATTCATGTCAATGTACTTGTTGTATTTTTCTAATTATGATGCATGGTATAATTGGTTCTAGAATATCAATGCACCTTTCTTGTAAACATGAAATGAATGTTTGTTGAACAAAATTTGGCAATTTATTCAATAGACTTTCTAGTCTTATAATTGCAAACAATTAACTTACATAATCCAAATATTGTGAATTAATTCATTTGAGTAACATTAAATGGAGTCAAATCTTTCCTTGTTCATTTTGTAAATTAAAATAATCAATGATGTAGATTGATGGGGTTGAACAAATATAGACATTGAACAAATTGTAAATGACCCTTTTTTTCTTATAACATAGATTGTAAGTCATATGAATCCATGTGTTTGCTTTCTAGTTTTAATTTTTGGATGTTACAATGAATGACCTTTATATGGAATGTATGGTATAGTTTCCATATAAATGGCAAACATGTATATAGGAAATAACATAGAATGTATGTTTGTGTGTGCACTACATATATTGTGGTTTGTATTGCATTATTTTCTAACATTGTAATTATAACATGGAAATATAACAAATCATAATTGTACTTTATTACCAATATTTGGGTATTAGTAGTTGAAATTGTATACATTTTAAACATCAATGATTCACATGTGTACAATAGTGTGAAAAATCACACATGGGTAAAAACATAGTCAAAGGATCCACCCAAGTGAATGAAAATTCTTTAAAACTACATTTTTGTATGTTTGAAAGATCGATCATGAGTGAAGCACAATTTTTTTGATCGTCATAATTTTTTTGGATTATGTTTTATTAATTGCAAAGTTTACATGCTCAAAGCTCGACACAATAAAAAATAATTTTGCATGTTCAAAGCCCTCAAATCTCAATAATGAACAATCCTTGTTTTTTTCAAACACCCTTTTTTTCTACCAAATGTGCACCATTCCTCTTGAAAATTGAAAAGGATTTTAATATTGATGATAAGAAGGGCAAAAAGACTTGAACTAATGATTTTTTTTTAATAACCCATTTGAACACATTTGCTTCAAAAGTGCTTTTAACCTTGAAAATTATGGATTTCAAAATGTGCCTTTAACAAAAGTTGTTCATATTTATGTGATAGAGGGTATGAATGCATAATATACATGATATAGAATCAATTTTTAGTAAAAATGTATTTATATCTAAAATGCAGTGTTAAATGGGCAGTGTACTTGAAATATGAATTTTTAAGTTAAATTCCAAAACAAAATGTCATGTGCAATCCTTGGCAAAGGACTTTTACCTTGGCACCCTTGGTTGTGTTTTCACCCACATTTTGTACATTTCAACATTGAAATTGCATTATTGAATGTTTTGGAATTGTCATACCGACCTAAACTTTATATGATTTGGAGGATTTATAATAATATTTATGTAGATATGATGTTCAATAAGGAAATGTAGTTCTTACATTTGTTGAAATGACTAGAAATTTCAACATCCAAATTACATTATATGTTAATTCCCATCTTTCTTACATTATTCAAATATAATAATTTTGCCTAATTTTTTTGAGATGTAATTAAAAGTTAAGTGAAAACATGTTAATATGCACCAAAAAATTATAATCATTGCTTAATATTTCATATTCTAAAATAATTATTCAAATTTGTGTTGAAATTTTAAATTCATTTATATAACAACATTTGTAGTATATCATGGGAACATGAGAATAAACTTGAAATCAATCTAATGAATAACAAATATTCAAAATTAATATTAAAGCAAATATAACTAGTGTTTTTAAGTAATAAAAGACTTACAAAATGTATTAAAAAGATATGAAAATGACAAGTTTTTGGAAATGTTTTAATATAACCCTCAACACAATGATATAATAAAATTTAATGATTTAAAAAAAAAATTCTAGAATATGTTCCAAATTTGGTTCCTATTAACTTGTTTTCACCCAAGTCTTTATCATTGAAATAAGTTATTTCCATGGGTAACACAATTGAATTTGGAGGGTCTTGTTATGTAATTGGAAATTGTTAGAGAAGCATGGTAGTGAAAAGGAGATTACCCAACCAACATTAGAAACTAAAATGTATTAAGATTTGGTCTACCAAGAAACTACCCAAATTGTGAACACTCAAAAATTAAATTACTTTGACCCATAACACTAATGGTTAGGTGATCATTTTTGTAATGGAAACCTAAAGTTCTTGTTTGAATAAAAACTTATGGAAGGCATTCTTAACAAGACCAAAATGAAGATGACATCTTGACAAGGTTGTGCATTTGGTAAGCAACATAAAGTGTCTTTTCTAATGGTTGAAGCTTCTTGTGGGGTAGATGCATGAATAAATGGCCCATTTTTGTGATATTTTTTGGTTTTTGCAATATCCATTTTGTTCCAATGTCTTGTAGCCAAACACATGATCTTCATTTTGCTAATGGGGATTTGGTCCTAAATTAACAATTTGACTATGAAAATACATAAATGAGTACTTTTTGACAAAAATATACCCACCTCTAATAGGGAACTTTTGAAATAAAAACTAATGGACTAATTAGCTTGATTGGAATGGAAGAATATTGAGATGTCCATTTAATATGTGATATACATGAAATAATAAAGTTTTATGTGAGAACCTTCCTTCCAAAATCACAACCAAATTTTAATTTAAGACTTTTGAATGGCTAGAATTGAGCCGTATTTTCATAATTCCTTAGAATTTTTATGTTTCCTTGATTTTCAAAAATTAAATTAACAAGTGCATGTTTTTGGAACTTGTACTTGGGCTCCTATTGATGTGAACTTTATAACTTTTGGATAAAAAGCACTTTCGGGTGGATAAAAAATGGCACATGGGGATTTTTCAATAATACATTTTTGTAATGTATTTTGATAAATTATGCCAAAAATGTTACAATTTTTAACATCTATGTTCAAGGAAAAATAATTAGCTTTTCTAGATTGTAATTACATGAACACCTCATAAACATCCTACAATATAAGGTTTTTGAAAAACATTGTATGAATTTCACAAAAATTGTGTCCAAACATGAAATTCAAAATTTATGATTGGTGCTTGCAATTATTTGCTAATCATGAATGACATTTTACAACTATTTTCACATTAGTTGCAAGTGAAAGCACACTATGGTGGCCAAAAAATGTAGTCACAAATATTGTTTTTTGAAACTTTGCAACTTTCAACTTCCACCAAACCAATATCAAAAGAGGTTTTCATAAATTATACCCAAAATAAAGTAGTTCAATAGTTAAACAATGAAATTGTCAAAGGAAACTACATATTTGGATTAATATTAAATGATTAAAAAATATATTTGTGAGAATTTAGTTGTTGTCATGATATACTGCAAAGTGCAAATATATTCTAAAAATGATTCAAATAATTGCAAAACTTAATGAAATACTTAGTCATATATTGAATGTGAATTGATTGTACCATTTCAATTACAATTGAAAAGTTTGACTCATGTGATTTCATAAAAAACATTTGGGCAAATTTTTCATTCAAACTAGCATAAATGTGTTGAAGACAAACATTATGTTGAAATTTACTTTCATTTGAAAGATGACAAGAATCATGTTGGAGGCATTTGTATTAAAATTGATTTTATATGTTTATCAAAACAATAGATGAAATCAAAGAAAAACTACCCCCAAAATATACCCAAAAAGAGTACATTTTTTGGGTTCAAAATGGCCCCCTATAGTGTGCTTTCACCCTTGCCTAAAAAATTCACAAATAATAACTAATTGCAAGCTCAACATGATGTAAAAGATGACATCATCAAATTTTGAAGGAAATTTGTGGTCAACAAATACAAGGTACCTTTTGACCAAATCATATAAATACAACTTATGTGAGAAAAATATGCAACTAAAATGCGACTATTTTGCTAACTTATAATTTTTTCCATGTGGTGATTTGTGAAATTATTGGTAGATAGGCCTAGGTAGGTAAGTAACTAATTAACTAGGTTAGGCCATGTGGCACATAAGATAGGCTAGGCCAATGGACACCTAGGTAGGTTAAACAACATGACACCTAGGTTAGCTAAGCCACATGGCATATCCTAGGTTAGCCTAAGTCACATGGCACCTAAGCTAGGCTTAAGCACCATGTGGCAAAAAATGTTTTTGTAAAAATTCATTCACCACATTTTGACAAAATTTATTTAAGTTTTTGGGTATTTTTCCTTAATTTTCTATAAACATGTTGCCAACTAATGTTAAAACTAGTTTTAGATGATTGTAAATGATAAACTACATTTGAAAAATGGATAAAAACATTGAATGAAATATGTAAAACTAATTTAAAATAAAACTAGGGAATATGGTGTTTAAAAGTTCTAGTTTGAATTATTTAAAATTGGTTCTTAAACAACTAGATTGAACTAATGTTGAGTGGGTACCTAGTTGGAGCTTGGTTAAAATTGCTAGCTCTATTTTTGATTAGTAAAAATATAATTGGAATTGGGTTTGATTTTTGGAACCAATTATTTTAAAACTTTGTACCAAAACCAAAATTTATTATTTTGAAAAATTGGACTTGGAATTGCATTTTTAGTTCCATTTATGTGTGGAAATATTGGAGGCTAGAATTAATAGTTTTGAAATTAAAAAAACTTTGGGGTCTTACTAAATGTTAACCAGTAGTTAGTTGTTAGTTCTAGTCCATGTTATTTAAAATTGAGTTTGATTTTCAAAATTTGCACCATAATGTTTTGTTTTGAAATTCTAGATTAATATTGGCTAGTTATTGAGTTTTGACCCATTTATCAACCCATTTATTAATAGCAAGTACCAATTAGTTCTTGACTTTTTTTCTAATGGGTTAAATCAATAATTGCATGGTATTGAATTTTTCAAAATCTAATAACCTACCTACATGACTTGATTATCATCCAAGTAGGTTATCAATCTTTAAACATTAATCCAAAAATTAAAATTAAAATTTTGTTTTTCAAAAAAAAAACACTATAACTAGTGTAGAGTTGATAAATCAATCAATAGTTATTAATGAGTCATTTGATAACCTATTTGATATCCAATTTTTTGATATTAATATTGTTAAATTGTGTGATCTAAATTTTTAAAAACTATTATTTTAAAAATAATTTGCAAAGATTAGTCCAACACCCAAAACTAGAACTAAATGTTTTTGGGGAAAATTGGAATCAAAATTGGAATTATTCCCATTTATTTATTCAAAACTAGAACAAGAGGATCTTCATAAAAGTCAAGAATTGCCCAACACTAATTTAAACAAGGTGTTTTGAAAAATAAAATAGTCACTACAATGGGCATTCCATTTTTTGAAACACCATGTGCAAAAAAACACAACAAAAAATATGTTTTACAAGGTCTTCACCTATTACACTAAAAGAATTGTAATAGGTCTTATGGCTTGGTAAAGTAAAACCATATATCACCAAACACCCATGAGTGAGAAATGGCCCAAGTAGTTCAAAAAATGATTCAATAGCAAGCACCCACCAACTAATAAACATTAAATGATGCCCAAAAATCAAATGAGCGTATTATGAAAACTCATGATTGGCTTTTTAAAACCTTCCATCCAAACAAGTCATTTTTGTGTTTGTTAATGGGTATGAACACTCCCCTAAATGCCAAAACATGTGCTTGGTAATGGGTAATCAAAGCTCACAATCTTCATTTTTTCAAATTTATGAAAACAAATTGTTTCCAATAAAATCAACATTGTTTGGCAATAGGAGGGATGTTGTTTATGTATGAAGTTTAACATATCCAATTATAGGATGCACTTGAACTACACATAGAAGGATGTGTGTTTGGGAGACTTTATGTTGCTCTTTCAAACTCAAATGAAGGTTTGTAAATGGCTATAGGGGTGTCAAGTGAAGGGCTACAAAGTCCCTTTGAACCTCTAGAGCTTAAAGTAATGGGGAAGTGAGTAAATGCTTTGTGAGAGTTTAAGTGTTTGCTCACTACCCTCCTATCTAACCTAGGAGGTTCATTTCTACCACATTCCAAAAAAACCCCCAAAAGAAAAAGAAAAAAAGTGCACAATGGGAAGCTTTTAGATCGTGAGACATTAAAGTTGCATGTGCATGGCTTGCAGGTCTGAATTTGTTGGCGCCCAATTGTTTCAATCTCATGAGCTTTAGATGCACTATTTTACAAACTTTCCAAAAAGCTTTAGATAGCATGATCATGGCATTGTGTGAAGTTGTAGTTCATAATCTACAAATTGATCATATAGCTAAGAACCAACATAATTTAATAATCTAGCTAATGCTACAATTCTCAACTTATACAATCGACTAGCATGGATAGGATTCCTAGGGTGGCAACTCTTGTATAATAAGCAAAAGGTCTACGACATAAGAAGGCTAGTTAAAACTTATGGACAAATTGTTATAAATTATTATAAGATTATAATACCTCATAATAAGATTTTAATGATTTGAAGCTAGACCTAGATTTTATAATAAAAATGCGTACCTTGATCAAAATTGTGCAAATAAGGTTGCTTGTCTCCCACTTTTAGTGACAAGTGGAATATGTGACCTAATTGTTGGCAACATGGATGTTGATTCGAGCAAAGGAGTAGTTGTTGGACATGCTTGTGGTGAGGTTGATGCAGATGTATTTGTGTTCCTTTTGTCGTCATTTTCGCTTTGCTCATTTTTCACATAGTTGTCCAAAACTTTCTTGTCCTCTTGTGCCAACAAAAAGTCTTCTATTTTTACATCTACTATCAAAGTAATCAAACATATAACATGACTCAAATTGACAAGATCAACTTCATGACCACCATAACCACCATATGAATAATGAAGATCTTCAATTTTTTTGTAATAATTTGGTAAAAATTTGATACCTTTCTCATTAAATTGAACAAGCTTCACAAAATTGATATGCCCACCTTTATCAAGATGTTTTATAATTTTTTTATACATAACCTAAGTACCAAATCAATTTTTTATTTTTTTTCCATGATGATACCAACATCATAAAAAAGACCCACCTCTTTTAACTTCATGGACTTCTTGTGTAAAAGAACCTTTTACACATGTTTTATAATGTAGTTGCTTGAACCTGTCTAGTGGTAACTTAGATGGTGGATGGGCATTTAGCTTAGTTATGAGCTTCATTTTGAAAATTGACCCATTTTTTGGCACATCAACAATCGACAATACCTTAGTAGCTTTTGGAATTTTTACAACATTAAAGGAATCTGAAATACATCCTTCAACTTCATCTTGTTGTTCAATGTCCAAAATAGAAGTTCTTATTAACAAATCAAGTTCATTAACAAAAGTCCCACGGGTGCAAACACAATAACATGAGCCATACTCGCCCTTTTGGGATTGCTTTTTGGACTCCTTTATTCTTGGAATATTCCATAAAAAGTTTTTAAAAAAATCTTTAAAAATCATGATAATTTTCTTTTGTAGTATTTTGATAAACCTTGCATTAAAAATTATTTGTCAAAATATGTCATTTAAAAAAAAAAAGTTAGTAAACATGTCCTTTTACTATTTCAAAGCACTAGTTATAGTGCTTTATTAGTGTTTTTTCATATTTTTTATTCATTTGATTAATTTCAAATTTATTCACAAGTTTCCATGATATATTTTGAATGTTATCATATAAATAAATCCTATGATTTCAGCATGAAATTAAATTATGTTTCAATAACATGGAACATCAAACACTAGTTACACTTGTTGTGGTACATGTTACCATGACTGCACCCTTATCATCTTTTGAACAAGATTCATGACCTACACAATTCATAAGCACATCATTTGCAACCACATTAACATTTTCATTGACTTCTAAAAAACAACAATCTATGATGTCTAATGAATTTGTAAATGATGAACTCCAAGGATTTTCCCACTTATCATGAGACAAAAGAACTTCTTTCATCTCAACATCTAAAGCCCTATTTTGAGCCTTTTTAAAACTAGCCAACCAAGCTTGTTTTAAAGCTCTATTTGAAATTGAATCATAATTAGAAAGATTAGCAAAACAACAAGCCGCATTACCTTCGCACCAAAAAAGATATCGTCGTCTTAATTCCACAAACAATGGACCATCTTCTTCAAACTTTATTTGTTTAGTTTGCCCTATGTGTGAAGTTTGCTCAATTGCCTCCCCAATACAAAAATTATGTTTGATTTTCTCCCTTTCGTTAATCAATTTTCTTATAAGTTGTGTCCATGTTGAACATTATGAATATATTGAATTCCAAAATAAATCATATGCACCATAAGCGATCATAATTCCACTCATTCTAATGGAGTTCCTTGATCATAAAAAACTTCCAAAAATGCCAAGATAACTTGAAGATGTACAATTGTACCTTTGACATGTTCCTAAAATTGCATTCCTTCATATACAATATCTTCATGAATTGTTTCAAGACATTTCTTACCTTAAGAAAAGTAATTTGTTATACAATTAGAAAAATTTGCTTATCCTTAACATTGATGCTTTATTCCAATAATCCATGTTGGTCTTTGTTAAATTTTTCAAGAACTAACAACAAATGATTTTTGCTTGCCATATATTTACCCCAAAACACAATTATTATTGTTGAAAGTAAAGGATTTTGGAGTTTATTACCCACATGCAATGGGTCTTGCACCATGATTATTGGGGTGTTGTCCACCATCTTTGCACACATTAAAAAACCTTGAACTTTTAAGCCATAGATCCCTTTGGAAATGTTATCCAACATCAACTTTTGCCACTTACTATCCCATTTGAAACATGACCTTGCAAAGGGCTTATATCACTACTAGAAATTTTGGGTTTTGCAACTGTCTTTTGCAACTAAAATTCAGTTACATGCGACACATGCAACTACAAATTTGTGTAGTTGTATAAGACAAGTTACACATGACATCCAGTTGCATGCGACATTACGTATGCAACATGTATATATGGTTTTAATATACATGTTCAAATCCAAATGTAGTTGCACCTTATGTGCAACTCTCCTTGCAACTACAATGCAACTAATCAAAATATGACACCTGTTTAAAAATTAAACAACTAACTTATGGACACATGTCACTATTTAAATTTTGTGTGTTTTCAAAATTAAAAATTCATTGGATTAATCTCAATCATTGAAGTTTCTGCCACTAGGATGATGACACGTGGCAATCAAAACCCACCTATTTTTAATATCAATGAAATCTAAATCGTCCAATATATGGCTGATAAGATATTGACACGTGGTGCAGAGGTAGGTAGGTAATAATTAAACCCTACTAAATAGGTTTACTTAGATATGCAAGTAGGTTAAAAAGTAGCTAGGCTTAGGTTATATAAGTAGGTTTAAAATAATCCGATTTTATTTTTAAGTTTAACCATTTCACAAGGGTCAAGCTTTTTTCATTCACTCATCCCCAATGGCACTTACTATTTGGCTAATACATAACTATTGCTCATAGTTATATGTTGAGCCAAATAGAATTTGAAGCCAAAGGATATGGTTTAAAACATTCCATTGCAAACCTCATGAATCAACCCAGTTGCACATTACATGCAAAAATTGTATTAGATTATATCAGCCAGGGAAAGGCTCTATTGCATTTGGTGTCCAAAGAAAACTTGAAGCCCTCCTCTTGGCGCATCTAATAAACTAAGATTAATTGAAAACAGATTAGAAATGAGAAAGTTATGGCCCCCCAAAGTAAAGGGGGTCAAAAACTCAAAAAAGAAAACTATTGAACACTACAAAGGCCGATTTTTAAACATCCAGAAAGTTCATTTTATGTTGCTTTTTTGCTATTAGAGTTCCAATGTGATTTGTAGGACTTCAGGTGGCACTCCTATAACACTTTAAATCGTTTAAAATGAACAAGAAATAAGAAAGTTATGAGGTTTGAAAGTAGGAGGGGTCCAAAGAAAATAAAAAACAAAAACGTTTTGTAACTTGGAAAGCTTATTTTTCTTCTTGTTAGTTTTTCATTACTCCTTTTCTTTTGCACTTCAAAGATGATTATAGGATATTTTAAATAATTATGATT
>Ga0116228_10004171_pt1 | contig 12772 bp, 12 predicted proteins | sample S1TSphfallax_2_FD_89694 | JGI IMG/M metagenome (GOLD analysis project Ga0116228, IMG submission 89694) | Host-associated microbial communities from peat moss isolated from Minnesota, USA - S1T2_Fc - Sphagnum fallax MG | ecosystem: Host-associated > Plants > Peat moss > Unclassified | place... | reverse complement strand
CAACTTCTAATAATTAAAAATATTTTATTGTTATTTTGAAATATTTTAAAGCGTTCACTTTTCATGTTTGGATGGTTTAGATTGTGAAAAGTGGTACAATAAAAATTTGCCACGTGGCATATTATTGAATTTGTCCAAATTAAATTATAATTAATATTTAGGTATGTAGGTTGAATTAAGTACGTACCTCCCTATATACCTACCTACCCATCTAGGCTAAACACCTATCTAAATAGGACCTATTTACTAACCTAGACCAATACCTACTTAGGTATGTAGGTAAGTAAAAAAGTAGGTAGGTAAGTTAAGGAAATAAGTACTTAGGTGTAAGTACATGAATATTTATATTTTATTTTGGGTTAAATCATTTTTATTGACTCATCCCATATGCCCATATTTTTAAATATGAAAATGTAAGACAAAACAAATTGTTTATATATTTTTCAAGATGAGAATGAAAGCCAAAACATATGGGATAAACTTTTTAGTTCCAAGTCATGTTTAGTTGCAAATGACTTGCAACTAAAAAATTTATCCCATATGTTTTGGCTTTCATTTTCATTTTGAAAAATATATAATTAAATAGGTAAGCGACAACTAACTAGCTAAATAATGAACTAATAAAAATAATTATCAATATATTATGATTACTCAATTAATTATATTATTATTTTTATTAAATATTACTTAGTTTAGTAGTTAGATAAACAATAATAATATATATATTTAATTATATACTAACTATAATGATCTATCAACCAATTTAATTAACTATTAATTGGCTAATATTTTAATATAATTATTCCCATTATTCTTTTCATTTTTATACTTAATAATAAATATAAATGTAAATATTTAATAAGAAGAATAACATTAATTCAGTTAATATTGTAGCTAGTTGGTAGCTAAGGTTAACTATTTTATTTTTATTATTCATATTATTACTTCATTCATTATAACTACTTATGAACTATTACAATAAATAATTTATATTTTTAATAAGTGTATTTTTCCTTCAAAAATAATTTCTGCATTTGTATGATAATTTATTAGATTTCTATTCTAACTACTATAGTAGTTATTATAAAATAATAAAATAATAAAACTGAAATTAAAAACTAATATCAGTAATTGATTATAATCATTGAGTAATTCATAATTCATAAATATTAATTATAAATTTGAAATATAAAAACTTAAAAATATGTATAAATATTTCCTGGTAATTATTATAATATAGTAATATTTCATAATTGACTACTTGTAATAATAATAATAATAATAATAATTTTAAATAGCTTAAGTTAGCTATTTTATTATTATTATTATTCTATTTTATATTAATTCCATGTAATAAAAAATTAATTTCAAAATTATCTTTGATTTCCTAAAAAATAGTAATATTTTACTACATAATGATCATAATGATGATGATATTAGAATGATAAGAAAAATAATTATATAATTACTGAAATAATTATTAAAAATATAATATATCTATATCATTATTAAATTATTTTCAAATGACTAATGTACTTATTAAATATTATGATTATTATTTATAAAAAGATAAAAAATAAAGAAGTAGAATAAAATGGTGTGGATAAACTTGTAATATGGGCACAATACATTTGGTAAATATTTTACATAAAATTTTAATATATTGAAAATATACACTAACTAGTGTAACCATAATATGAAGGCCATTTATGCTAATAATAATACTTGAATACACATGTAATATGGTTGTTCATATGCATCCAAAATATACATTTATAAATCCTAATACACCCAACTATATTCCTCAAAATTCACAAAATACACCTTTGTATATACATAGGGTTGTAATTAAATTGGTTACATTTACAACTAATGGGACATAAATTGTTTTTCATGGATGAAAACCAAACTAAATGTTGTTCATCCTAAACCCCTAAATGTTATGAACTAATTGTTATGAACTAAATGTTATGACAAATTAGTTTCTTGTTGAATATGGTGATGGCTTCTTTTTCATGCCCTATCATGAATGTTCATGACATTAGTTTTAATAAGAAAGCACCCCTAGTTTCTACAAAGTATGATAACAACAATGTTGGCAATGTGCAAGTTGCACGAAAAGGTGGGGAACTAGAGATTCCAAAAGTTGTTAATGTTGGCAGGGATGATTTAGATGCATACATCACTGAAATGCATTTGGAAATTTTGTGACAACAATGACTTCTTTGGAAGCCACAATATCACATTTCACTCACCTAGGCATTTAAGGTGAACAACGACCAACTTGTGGATTTAAATCATAACCAAATCATGAGATGTATAATTTGTCATGTTAATTCTTGAAACCTTGGCCATGCACACTAATGTAGGAAAAGATTGATTACATACCATAAAATTAATGGCATAATAAGCATGAAAAAACATGTTGATGTTGACCATTTTGCCCTGATGTAAAAGCTAGCAAAATATCTAACCATTGTTTTGGCAAAAGCTCCATTTGATCGTTAACAAAAAGAAGGCACATGTTTCTCCATCTACAATATCTAGGTTTTTTTTCTATAAAAAGAAAATTTAGAAAAGGTGATCCAATACATGTAGGCTTTTTAAAAAAACTTATGTTGTTTGTGGTTAAAGGGCATTACAAGAAATCATGGCTTTTTAGAAGGTCAACTTGATTGAAGTGTCCACATTAACCAAATGGTATGTCCATTTTGACTAAAGGTTTGAGGCATGAAAAATACATGTTACATTTGACCAATATATTTGAAAAGTGCCATGTTAAACATTCAATGATTTATTGTTCTAAATAACTCATCCAACATGATTAAAGGGCCCTCAATCATATGACTACAAAATCAATCATAAATATAGTCATAAATTTAAGAATTTCTTTTAATGTAATGATTGTTAAAGTTTCAAATGAAAATGTCAAAACCTTATACAAAAAATATTGAACTAATGTGACAATTAATCTTATACATTAGGAAAAAAAAGCTAGGATTATGGAGGATTTAATGTTAAAATATGAAATGCATCAACAATTTAAGACAATCATACACAAACCAATTAATTGTTCAAATTAAAAAATATATTTTCATGCATTTTTTGAAAATTCCAATGCAAAGAAAAATACATGTGGTCACAACAAATAGTTCAATCAAAAGATCAATCAATTTTGTCTATGGACAAAAAATGAGAAACTTAGAAGAAAGAAACTTTTAAAAAAAAGATGTTCACAACAAGCAAAGAAAAAAAAAATCTCTAAAGAAAGATATCAAGGTGGCCCTTGTTTTACTATGGGAAAATCTCCTCACATAATGTGATGTTACAATTCAAAAATTTCATTCAAAAATCAAATGTTTAGAAAGATGTGGTTTTTCAATAGTCATGAAGTTTTCATGAAAATTCACAAAACTTCATGATTTCATGTGTACACTTGGGCTTTTGAGCACTACTTTGATTGCAAATATTTCCATGATGGAGAAGAGAATTATGCAATTTCATGTACATGTGTGAGTTGAAAACCTTTGTGGTTTGAAGGATTTCCATGGTGGGAAATTCTTTGATTCACATGCATGAGTGAGTGCTTTTAAGGATTTCCACAATTTCAAGGATTTTTGTTGTGTGAAAATCTATGATTTCACCTACAAGATTTTTTTCGAAAAATTTGTGGTGTTTTAGATTTTCAAAGGATTTTATGAATGTGAGGGAAGTTGAAGTTTCTTTTGTCAAGATGTGAGTTTTGGAATTTTTCACACAGGGGGGAATTTTCAGATTCCCCTAAAGGTTAATGATTTTTTTTGTGAAGGTTTTGAAGGACACATGGTTTAGGATTTTCATTGGAGGACAATTCAACTTTCTTATGGGTTGTGTTTTGTGTAGGGTTTTCTTTGTTATGATTTGTGCATGGGATTGTAAAAATCTTAATAAAAGCTTTTGTGGTGCTAGTTTTTTCTATCACCAAACTAGCACTAGGTCAATGAACTTCCACTCCCATTAAATTATTTCATTAAAATCCTTCCATTTCAAAAAAATCTTATCCACTTTGACCTTATGTTTATGACTATTAATGTGATTAATGTTAATGCATCCTTAAGTTCATCATGAGGTATTAGGAATAACTCTTGAAATGACCACAATGGAAAGAAGGGAGCAAAAAGGAGAACACATATTCCTTAATTTCCCACATTAAAATAAAAAGGGTGTGTGAGAGATCTAGGATCGGACTAAAATGATGTGACAATCATGTGCACCTCATTGACAAGTCACACACAAAAGCAAAAATGTTGCAAGTTGTTAGTGCAAATGGAATCAACTTTATGTCATGGATTTATTTTGGACTCATTACACTGATGCAACCCAAATTTGGGAACAAGTCACCACCCTCCTCCATATAATATACCTTGTGACTAGTGGTGGGGGTGGTGTGGGTTACAATGAAATGGCTAAAATTCCTAAGACTCCCAAGTGGAGTCTTAAAATTCCCAGGTTATGAGTTGCGCAAATTTGCAAGCTCATAACTCCCTCTTATGATTTTTAATTTAGGGGTTTCAATCTATAAAATTGTAGCCCTTGACAAGAGCCTATTGACACCATGCTATGTATTTTATTCAAAAGTCATTTGACCTTTATTTTCTAGGTTTTAATGGTATAGAGTCAAATTGACAAAAAATTTGGACCATAACTTACATTTTAGATCTCCAAATGGAAATGTGGGCCTACCTTTGATATTCATGCTTCAAGAGTTTTCCCATGGTATAAAAAACATTTTCTTGGACAAGGTTTGCCATCTACACTTTCGTCCCAAAACTTTGGAACACCTCAAGATTTCAACTCTCAATGTGATTATCATTTGGGAGTGTTTTGGTATTCACCTCCTTTGCAATTTCTTACACTTGTGAGAGAGTGTGTGAGTCTTGTGACATTTTCTTGGTCAACATCTGCTCTCATGCCTTGACCACAATCCTACAACCAAAGTTCCAATAAATGGTTTACATCAACTAAGTTTGTGACTACAATTGTTGTAGTCCTACATGTCTTCAAATTACAAGCACTTTTAGTTGTTGACGCAATTAAATTTAGGCATGTGCAATTTATAGTTGCAAATGTGACTATTTGTTGCAACTATTATGCATTTTGGATGAAAAGGTGAATGGAAAATGAGTTCATGTCAACCATATTCGATGACAAATTGACAACCAAACTATTTTCACAACTTTTGTATGTATTATTAAACTTACATTGTCAAAAAAATTCACAACTTTTGTATGTATCATTAAACTTACAATGTCAATTTTGAGTTGTGAATGTAACTATATATTGTGACTAAGCTGTACATTTGGATGAATAGATGGATGAAAATGCAAAAGGGGTTGGTAATTAACATGTAGGTATGTTGGTTATTGGTAGGTGGATATATTTGGGTTTGATAATAAGTAGCTAGGTAAGCTAGATAGGTAGATAGACAAGGTAGGTAGGCTAGGTTACACATGTAATTCAATTAAGTAGGTAGGTAACTAGATTAAGTAGCTAGATTTTGTATACTAAGTTATGAAAGTAGTTACACTAGGTAGGTAGCTATGGAGGTAGGTTAGACCAGGTAGTTCTAGATGTAGGCATGTAGGATTAGGTAGGAATTACCTACTCTAGGTGAGTAGGTCAGCTAGGTTAAGTAATTTAAGTTAGGTAGGTAATTAAGTTAGGTAGACTTGACTAGGTAGGTAATTGGGCTCCCTAGTTAATACACCAATTCCTTGTAGTTTTCCCTTGCTTGTTTGAAGTTCTAATTGTGTTTTGAATTTGTTTGGCAATGATTTGTTTGGTGGTCTTTTGGTGTATGTGCTTGAAATTAAAGTTTTTTTGTCTTGTTGTAAGATTAAGAGTGTTGTAGAAGAAAAATAAGGTGATGGTGTATTAGGGTTTGGGGATTTAGTGTCTAGAATCAACATTTTTCTTGGAAAAACACACAATGTTTTGTTGTTGTTGGAGATGGTGGTCAAGATGTTGTGAAGAGGAGCTGAATGCATGATTTTTGTGTTGGGAAAATGTGAATGTTGCAACCTGTCTTTGTTTTTTCCCTTGTTCATTACAATGACATTTCATTTTTTTTCTTGCTTCTTGTAGCACAAAGACCACAATACAATGGTGTGCTTGTATGCACTTTGTGCTCTATTTTCACACAACTGTGCTTTGATTTGCTTTACAGTGCAAAAGAGCTGGTTGTTGATGTTATAAATGTTTGCAACCACATCAGTTGTTTTGCATGAGTCTCTGAATCACCCAGAAGTTCAGCTGGACCCAACTCAGAAAGATGTGCATTAAGGTTATTGTTGAGGAGAATGTTACTGGCTTTCATGTCCTGATGAAGCACCTGCGGCACACTGTCAACCTGCAGATAAGCTAAGGGACTGTGTGATGTCCATTGCAATCTGGTGGTGCAACTGCCAATCCATCAACTGACCACACACACATCCATGGATCAAGCTTTCTGAGTTACCCTGAGGGAAGCAGTTATAGATTAGAAACATCTCCACTTCACTTGCATGGTAACCTACCAATGTCACCAAGTTTGGGTGCTGAATCCTAACCAAGCGTCTGGATCTCAGTATCAAATTGCTGCACTCCCTGAAACCTGCCAATCACAAGCCGTTTCACAACTACAACTAACCCTGGTCATAGTTCTGCTTTGCATGTAGCTCCAAAATCTCCAGTGCCAATCAGATTGTTCGAGCTGAAGCTACCCATAGCCTGCACCACATTGTCATAAGAGAGTTGGAATCTAATGCTGATGAATGTCACCACCTTCTTTCTCCTCCCTCAACCACCTGGCAAGCTTTGCACTTGCAGTTTTGTGCACTGGAATAAGAGAAGCAAACACAAGTAGAACAACTGCAATTGCACGTCTTGAGGTAATGACTGCCACTAATATGGAAACTCATGTGATGATGACCTGATGATGGCCCAGGAAAGTTTAATTGAACTTCTTCACTTGATGGGATTGGAGCATTCTCTGGATACTTGTTCTTTCAAGATAGGAGATGGAAAAAGTTCACTTGCCACTCTGCAATGTTGAAGTAGAGGGTTCCCCATAACCACCAAACTGCGGTGCAGACCCAATTGATTCCCTGTGCTTGGAAATTTGGCAGATAAGTTGTTGAATGCCAAGTTTAACTGCTCCAATGATGTGAGATTGTCAGCAGCCCCTGAGAGACTGTTGTTCAGCAGAAGAGACTTGAAGTGATTCAATTTGGCAAGCTCCTCTGGAATGTTACCTTCCAAGTCCTTCACTGACAACTCAAACAATCAAGGAGGACAAAATGCCAAGAAGAGGTGGGAGAATGATCTTGTCATGTCCACAAGATGATTTCTTGAGAGAATCAGCTTTTCCAGAACTTGAAGCTTCTCCAGCTGTGGTGGAATGACACCTTGCAATCAATTTGATGAAAGATTCAGGAAATTGAGATTGGCAAGGTTCTCAAAGCCCTCAGGAATTGACCCATTCTATTGATTTGCTGCAGCAGAGTGAGCTGCAGCTTTCAATCTCCACAGGCAGCTCTCTGGACAGAAAATTGTGACTCAGACTCACTGCAAACCCTCAAAAGCTTGCGCACAAACTGAAAAACCCAGCTGTGAGTTGGTTATTGGAAAGTAACAGAAAGTAGGCAGTCTGCTCTGGCAACAGTGTGTTCCCAAGTAATAGACTTGGGATAGGACCTGTGAGAGCATTGCTACTCTGAGATCATGCATCACCAGTGCACCATCAGGCAAGCTTGAAAACGTCACAGTAGAATTGTGCCAGTTCAGATGTTGTACTGCTAGAGAATGTCAGAGGGCTCAGAAAGCTACCCTGGTTGTAGCGACAAAATACCAAGAATTGCTACAATTGGACTTGAAGTGGACTGGAACACATCCTTACAGAGAATTGCTACCAAGAGTCAGAATCAATACACAGAAGATAGGAAGTTGTGCATGTATGGTGTCGATCAGCTCGTTTTAGAGAGCTCAGGTCTGCCAACACTAGACTTTTGCAATTCTCTAAACCCTGCAGGAACTGCACATGTTAAAGAATTTTGTGCCAAGTTCACAATCTCCAAATGTTGACAATCACCCAACTCAACAAGAAGAGTGCCAGTCACCCAGCACTATGTTCATGGATGGAATTTACCCTGCATGCAATTGGCCATATGATGGAAACTAGATATTAGAAAGAAACTTGATGATGAACAAAAGTTGTTCATAGACAAATTTGGTATCTTTCATCATCCATTGATTCAATTTCACATTCACACAGATATATTTGATCACATTTGAAACTGAGGATGGACGAGATTACAAGAATGGATCATAATAACCAGTATTTGTGGTGAAAACTCATCCATCTGTGTGAGGAGTCTACTTATTTAGAAGAGCTATTCAAGCCCACCATGTGGGTGCCAAATGGCCCACTTGCTCAAAAAAATATTACTATGTCCAGAGGGCAAACTAGCACCTTCATTGGACCTGTATCGTGCACCAATGTGCAATTGAACTATTTCTACCTCTATACTAATGGCCAGAGTAACCTAATAGTGACCAGCGCACTTTCCATTGGTAGCCTGTTATGACTTATCACTAAATTGATGATGAACCCCAACTGAGTTGGCATCAGGTTTCAACTTCGCAATCTATCCTGTAAATAGACCAGGTAGGTAGATGGGTAGGACAATTCATGGCTGCTAGATAAGTAGATGCATGTAAATGGAAGGAGTGCTAAAGAGCCGAACTCTGTTCGTGACCTTGACCATGTTTTAGTAATAAAATGAAGAAACAGCCAGAGATTGCACAATCACAAACTGTGCTGTGGATGAGAGCTACTAGTCCATAGATACAGTACACACTTTATTAACCATGACCATAGTTGTGACAATTGAGTCTAGAGTGAAGATGAGAGAACTAACTCTATGAATACTGGTGTACACAGAAAAGAGCAATTTATCAATTGAATTTAAGAGTATCATGGTAGAAGAAAGTGAAAAAATACAGCTTGAGCACCAAACCCAAGCCTAGTTGCAGGACAATAGAGCCCACCACAATTATGAGCCACCGGTCACTGGCAGTCTTGATGTGGCTCCGGATGTTGAGCCCCAAGAAAGCTGCTGACATCAATGTCGCAACTCCCACCACAACCCACCTCATTATATCCCATGGCACTACAGACAAAAACTGGTAGCAAAAAGAACATATCAACAAAATGGAAAGGTTGCAGCTCAAGAAGGGACTTCCCACATTTTGAATGTGGCTACAGAAGTGCTACTATAAACATGTTCAAGAAGAAATGATGAAATGGTGTCATATGTACAAGTCACCAATTGTCAAATGAATGACAATGAACACTAACTCTGCATGACAGATTCAACCAGCTCCATATGACACCCAACCAGATAACAATTTGCCATTTCCTGAGCAACATGTTCTTTTATCCAGTTGTACTAGCCTATACTTGAGTACTTCATATGCATCAACAGTTTCTCATAGAGAGGCAAAATGCACAAAGAAAGCAATAACATGTAAATTAAAAGATTCAGGAGGAAGGTAGTTTACCGAAGCTGGGATGAAGACAAAAAGAGAGTAGCCATACAAACACCAAAGCTGGATGAGTCCAGATGTAACGCCCAAGTACTTAAGAAGAAAGTAGAGGCCCAATGGTATCACTCCAACATAGCCATAGAACATTATAGCTGCATATGTAACCTTGTTAATGTCATAGTGCCAGGCCTCACCACCTCCTGCACTGGTCTTATGAGCCAAGTATGCTGCAAAGTTGCCCAAAGCTGCTGTCACAAACACCAGGGTGGAGCAGATCCAGAATGGCCCATACCTGACAAGAAGCACCAGTAGCTTCAGTCCACCTTCTGACTCTGTCATGGTATTTCATCACAAAATGCTGATGCATATGATTCCAAATGTTTACATTCCCAACTCCCTGTTCCTTCAACAAAAGGGTCATCTCCAAAATGAACATAGCTTCACAGGTATCATGCTACAAGGGAGAACAAGCCAAAGATTTGAAGGCTTACATGTCAGGGTTGTGGCTGGTCTTCTCAACAAAATCACTCTGGTAAGGGAAGAGGGAATCCTTAATACGTTCCAACACATCCACTGTGTCCACATTGAAGTACGGCCGATAAGCTACCACACTGAAGTAGCCCTGCCATCCTTGAGGAGCATCAGGCTCCCCTCCATGACTTCCCTGTCCTGGCTGTGAGAATGTGTCTACACCCCACAATTTGGCAATCCAAATGAAAAGCTCCCAAGAAAAAGAACAGATAAGACAACAAGGACAGGTCTGAAGGGGATTTGAAGTTTAAAGAGTCATGGAACAATAGGACAAAGGATGATCACAAGAAGCCCAGAGTGCTCCATAAACAGTGTGAAAGAAGAGAGAGATTTTCTTCCCTTCCTTTCCTGATACTGGTCTTTGAGGTGGCATACTACAGAGTGGTATTGACAAGATCAAATATCCAGCAGATGGAAGAACATCAAACAAATGATTCTTTCCTCTATCCTGCCATGGGTTTCTTTACCTCTTGGAGTGATGTGAGATACTGACAACCATAAAACAAAAACCTGTCACCTCTGAAATTAAAACACATTGTGTGTCAACAGTACAAGCACTTGAAAGAGACAAATAACCACCAATGGAAGAGGGCTGCATACCATCAGCATCACGAGGAGGCTGGAAAGAGCCAGCAACCTTGCCTCGGTTGTCACTGGGTGGGAATGTTTGAAGATTGGAATCTGAATGACAACAGACAAATGGATGAAAGATGTGTTGGAAGTAATTTCAAAATGGTAAGGACAACAAGACAAAGAATTGTGAACTCACAGAGCATCACACATCTGGTGCAGCTGATTGTGGGATTGAGATTTTCAAAACCACTCTAGAAGAGTCCATGTCAATTTAAAGAGATACTGAGCAAGGTTAATTTCTCTACGAGAACTCTTGACTGTATTTGTCAACTGATTTCCTCCAGAATAATACCTTCTATTCTGAAACCAAAAGCAATGAATGTCAACAACCAGACATTGGGCAACTTGAAAATTTTGAAGTCCACAAGAAATAGGGTTCATTGACATGGAAACTCCAGAATCTCCAGGAAAAGCACATAGGGCATAGAGTACAAAGATTCATCCAATAATGAATATGCATCAGTGAATGAGAAAAGAAAAAGTGAAGGAGACTACTCCAGAAACTTGGCAATGGTATCAGCATTGTGTAAGCATGTGGGGACAAAACATCTTTAAGGCAGAAGAGCTTGTTGTGTTCATCCAGTCCTCTCTTACAAGAGATCTAAACCAGAATGCAACATCTCTTTCCAACTGTCTTTCATATCAAGTTCAATATCACAGAGAGTGTGTTGGTGAATCATAAGCTTCAACTGGTAGGCATCTTCAAAGCTGTGACATAATAATGTTGCTGCCGGAAAGAAAGCCTCCCAACATTGAGTGAGGAGACCTATGGTTTTGTGAAAATTTAGGGTTCAATTCAATCTGTTTTCTACTAGGTTGTTTGACTGTTCCAAGAGATTTCTGCAGCTGGAAACTGAAAAGATCTGCAAACAATAAGTTGATAGAGAAAAGTTGTGTGGAACAACAAGAGAAAATTGAGAAGAAGTAGGAGGCAGATAACCGGTGGTGTGGTGAATGAACCTTGAAATGGAAGGACATGCTCTGCAGCTGCTGCAACCTGCATGCACACAGCAAGATTAGTAAGTGTAGCATCCCTCCTGGCCTCTTCTTCAAGCAGAACAAAACATAGCGGAAAAAGGAACGTGTAAGACCAAAAACATATAGCGAAAACAATGCGAGAATAATAAAGCGCAGCAAACAAAATTGGATCTCTGAAAGCCAAAAATCCAAGAATCTGGCCACCACAGAGGAAGCCACGGAAATAGACCATGATAAAAGAAAAAAAAAAACAGCACTTCAATGCTGATGGAAAGCAAAGGAGAACACGATTATGAAGCAGAAGGATGAGAAGGAATGATGTTCCACACACACCGGAACGGATCCTACTACAGATTCAGATCCGAGGCTGCTGTAGTTCCCCGACATTTTCACAAAATCTTCTTAAACAAAGTCGAAAGTCCACCAGGAGAAGAAGCTCGCCCGTCCCGAATGCAGATTTATTTTAGAATGTGCAAGGCGCGAGCAAAGGATCAACAAGAAGCAAGAGTCTAGCTACTGGAGCGCGATGGTGGAAGCTGTTCCGCCATCGCTAGGGTTTGCGTGGAAGCGCCTTCTTCATCTTCTTCTTCTTGTCTGTGATTTTTGGCTTTTATTTATTTAATTTATTCCCAACGTTCCATGTTTTTTCTCTCTCCTACCCCCCCCCGCCGACCCCTCCGTCGCCTTTATTTTTTAATATCAATATATAATATATTGACTTCAATCCAGCCTTTTTTAAAAATTGGCGATATTACACCAAAAAGAGAAATAAAAAACTAAAAAATCGAAAATGAAGTGATTTTAGAAGTTTCCAATCGCCAAAGTGAGGCCAAAAAAAAAAAAAAAAAAAATAAGATTTTTTTTTTTTTTTTTTTTTTTTTTTTTATTTTTTTTTTTTATTTTTTTTTTTTTATAGTGTTCATATGGGTCGAGGGTCATCCGGTTGCCGCTGCCGCGGGCCGTCCGGCCCGTTTTTTTCTTAATTTTTTTTTTCCCCCCCTTTCTCATTCAATTTTCTGTTTGTTTGTTTTGGTTGCGGGGGGTTGTGTTTTGTTCTCCTGGGCTT
>Ga0116228_10004169_pt1 | contig 12773 bp, 3 predicted proteins | sample S1TSphfallax_2_FD_89694 | JGI IMG/M metagenome (GOLD analysis project Ga0116228, IMG submission 89694) | Host-associated microbial communities from peat moss isolated from Minnesota, USA - S1T2_Fc - Sphagnum fallax MG | ecosystem: Host-associated > Plants > Peat moss > Unclassified | place: USA... | reverse complement strand
TGTCAAACATGATCTCATCATTTGAAATGTGATTTAGTATCAAATTGTTTGTTGATGTGTTTCTATAACTAAATTTAAACATTTCATACATAATGCTTTTTTTAATCATGCACAATCAGCTTCTTTCATCATTTCTCACACTTTCAACTAAATTAATTCAAACAAATGTATGACATCAAAATTGAATTATGAAAAACAAATTTAAATTAGTTTTAGGATGATTTAAATATATGAATATTAAAATTTTAAATAATAATAAGGTGTGAAAAATTAGCACTGCCTTGTACACTATCCCAAATAAGTTGTGCTTTAATCATCCAGAGGTCCCTCTAAAAACCAAAAAAAAGCCACTACTAACATTCGAGAAATGAACATGGAACTTCTTCGGGTGTGGCAAAAAAATTATCTTTCCTCATTCCCTTTTGCTTCCCTTCATATGGAACCAAAAATGACCACTTAGGCACTTCATTTCCTTGCAAGATCAATAATTAAAATTTGCTCTTAGGTTCCATTGCACGCCAAGGAAGCCCAGATGAACAAACAATTTTTTAAATGGCCCTTAATGGATATTGAACTAGCCTTTAAAAACATTGAGGTGCAGGTTCCATCCAAGTGGCCCATTATTTCAACCACACGTCTTCCAACGTTATATAGAGGCCTGAGAATCAAATAGAATAACAATGACTCTTGTACCACATTTTGGAAGCACTTGCAGAGTAAGGACATAAGATAGGCAAATTTATAAGAAACTCTTAGAAACTGGGGTGGGCCACAAAATCTGTTGAAACTTGAAACCTCTGGCCTGGCTGGATGACAGGTCTTGTGAAGGGCGCTGGGGGGGACCAGCCTCCTAAGGTTGCAGCTGAAGCTCCTCAGAGAAGAACGTGCCCTAGCTAAAGTTTTGCAAGCAAGACTGACTTTGTGGGTCAACTGGATGGCAATGGACACTATAAGAAGAACTAAGAATTCAATCTAAAAGGAATGATAGACACGCTAGGTGGACCTGTGTAGGTGAAAACAAAAAAACAATTGGATTCAGGCCTAACTTGATTTCATCTTCAGCTGGCACTGCACCTGCATGCAAGCAAGCAAACTTTCAAACAAAAACTCCCCTTACAGGATGATGCCCTTGCCCTATCATGCCGAAACTGGCCATTCTCGCCCCCCAATCGCCTAACTTTATGGATAATTCAATTATACATACTGTAGTACCTATGCTGGTTTGGCAGCAAGGTGCCTAATAATTAATTATTTTTGGTCAGCTAGTATATTCAGCAATAACAAGTCATAATATTTTTACATTTCAACATTATACTAAATTAATGAAGTTATTGCGTTTGAGAGCTTCATCCAGAGGTTTGGCATGGGGCAGGGACATTTTTTCAGAAATTTTGTTAATTTCAAAAACTGATTGATTAGTGCCTAACCAGGCTACTAAATGCTTTTGGTAGCCTCATTTAGTCTCTAAATGCCTTTTTTTTCCCCATTGGCATAACATCTCACTTGGCTGAACCAGCATCCACACTTGTCCCAATTTGTTTTTCGTTAGCCTACTTGTAAACAATATAATTATACAGTATGATTGGGGTCCTAAGGCTAATTAATTACGATGTAATTAATTCAGGGTTTCCTCAAGTAGGTCCACTGGCGACATCCCCAGCATTAATTAGAATTAAATGGCGATTGTCATTTAGTGGGTTAATATAGCATTTTAACAAAAGTACTGCTACAAGTGGCAACTTAGGAAGTGCCTAGATCTAGATGCAACTAATCTAATTATTTTTGTTTCAAAAAATGTCAAAAATAATCCCTAAGAATCCCAAAAAAATTTCCCAAAAAATAAAATCCTTTAAGTGGGTCGCAGCTCATAAAGTTCAGATTTTGAAACAGTGCGAAATTTCACACAACAGAACTTGACTGTCTCTGAGTCTAAATTTATCATTTCATCCTGTGCTAATTATAGTGAACCATAATGCAGCAGCCGCCCCTAGCTAGGAGGCCTCACTCCAAAAGGTTGAAAGGGTACTAGTTCAAAGTTCACCCAGGTGGTTGATGAAGAAAAGAGAACCACAAAAACACCTCACTCGAGTTCCTCGAGGAGTGTAATCAGTTAGCACTTGCAGGAAAGCAAAAGCACACATACGTATTATTATGTAAGTATATTATTATTATTATTATTATCCCAGTCTACTTTTTTGATGTATTATGGAACTCTTCTGGCTCAATGCTGCTTTTTCCATACGGCACCAGGCACTGGGCAGCAGCCAGGTAGGGAGGCATGCGAGAGCCAATGAGCACGAGAGAGGCATGTTGATACCTACACAACATTTGGGAACACATGATAGGAGCTTTTTTAGCTGGGCCATACTCAGCCTGCTGGGCAGTAAGCAACATAAGCCCCGGCTAGCTAGCCTAGCTGGGAGGTATTCTACAACTGCATGCAACTGGCCTATCTGTCCATTGTAAGCTTGCCTGAACTAGCGCTGAAAACACTACATAATTAGGTTAAATTACCACACAAGAAGACCTAGAGGTACCTACATCGCTGCTGCTGCTGCAATATGTGTGCAATAATAGAACCGTCAAATTGAAAGCAATCTAGAGTGTCTACATGACTAGCTGAAAAGGGATGGATTGTATAAGGGAACCTGAGCTTATAAGGTAATTCCCTCCATTCTCCCTTGCTATACAAGAAAGGATCCAGCTTACGCTGCTGTATAAGTCAGAGAGAGTCCGGCCCACATGATATTAAATGCCCCTTCTCACGTCCTTGGGCTGCCTGCAGTTGCAACAGGTTACAGGGATGCGTCAAGAGTAAGCTGCAATGTGGCCCTGGGTACTAAGACAGAGAGAGAAGACGTCAGCCGACTCGTGAGCTGTGGTAACTGAGATCATCAGCTGCTGCTGCTGCAGTTCAAAAGACGTACTGCAGCGGGAGCTTACCATGGTACTAACTAGTGAAGCTCCGGCCTTTTGCGGGGCTGCGCTGCTCTATTATCATGTTCGAGTACAGCTACCATGGTGATGCTCTCTGCTGGTGATGAAATCTGCATTTGGGTGTGACAGTTCTGTTTCAAATCCACCCTGCTGCCGTCACACTCAATGCAAGCGACTTAGCTTTCGCACATGTGTACTGCATCATCAGCTGGGAACTTGCAACTTCCTACCTAACTAGATAGGTAATCCTCTCTCAAGCTTGCTTCCCACTTGCTGCTGGGTTCCTATCAGCTGGTCCCTTTTCTCTAGATCGATTAATGCACCGATTTGTCGTTTCACGAACTGCAAGTCCCTGAAGTCGAACTAAATCACTGTCGTATGTCATCGGTCACCAGCTAGCTAGTTTGGTCTCCTGCACCAGCAGCAGGTTTGGCAATATTCCGCAACCAATCTCTGGTTGAGGATCATGATTTGTTTGTTTGTTTGTTTGTGGCAGATCTAGTCTGATCTGATCCGCTGTTTAATTAGTTGACTTCGTGTTTGGATGTTTCAAGGTCTATGATCAGTATATAGAATATTGCGATTCCCTAATCGCCTCTTTTGTTGTGGTTTCAACTCTTGAAGTTTGTTGCTTTGCACGAAGAGAGACAGCAGGAAACTGAAAACAGTAACTTCGACTGCAAAAAGGATCAAGGAAAATCCGAAGTCGTTTGAATCTGCGCGCATCTGTTATAACTAGTGACTGTGCTGCACATCGATTCGTTGTCCGGAGTACGTAGATCACCATTCAACGAGTGCTCTCGTGTGCTGCAGAACCTGCCTTCGATCGGTTGTCTTGTCTTGAGTCATTACACTAGATAGGTCTACATTGTAATGGTATCGGCCATGATTCAGCTCTTGCGACACGGAGCGAGAGAGTTTCTAAACGAGAGCGGAAGCTTTGGCAGTCGTCGGAAGCTCAGTACTGTAATCTGATGATGTGATTGAGTGGGGGTCGGATCAGGCCAAAGCAACTGCCAACAATCTGTACATTGGTCAGCTGCAGGTAGCTCATGAATTCACATTCTAAATCTTTAAGTTTACATCATGTTCATGCTCTGCCTTTCAAGGACGTCATAAGCCAGGGATGCATTGCAGCACACACTCCAGCTACATGAATAGCTTTGCACAGTCCAGTACCTTCACAGTCTACTGGAATCGGGGATGAGTACTGAGAAAACAGGCAGTTACAGCAGACCGTGCTCGCTAATATTTGAACAATCCATTAGCTTTCTGAAAACCTTCATGGTTTGAATGTTGGGGTTGGCAGGTATACCAGATCAACTCGAATTCACGCAAACCCACAGGTGCTTGGACTTGAGCAAAACAATTATATATAACTTCGAATTATGCATATCAGTTGTAAGAAACAGATGCTAGTGAGATTTTTTCGTTTTCCAATACATGCAAGACACAGCTAGCTGCGCTCTTCAAGCTGATGATGTTTTCCCAAGGATCTGGCTACTGCAGTCCCGCTGTATCGACATGACGTTAGTTGCTTTGGAATGGAATTGTAAATTTGTAGGGACGACTGAACCAATCTCGGAGTACTCTGCTAGCTGGACCAAATTCAAGTGTGGAGCTTGAAGATCGATCGAGGGATCATAGTAGCGTTTGCTGATCCTGACGAGGGTACTAGAGTTCACATCGCGGATTACAGTCTTCAACCACTCCTGTAAGAAGCACAGCGAAGTGAATGCTGCAATGCCGATAGCATGCTAGGATCAACGACGCTACATTTTTCTCTTGCAGCCAGTTACATGGGGTTGACGAACCTTCCTTGACATCCGGGACCAATGCTTGCATTCTACACATACGAGTGTGTAGCCCTACCGTCAACTCTGCACGCCGCGAGCCACTACTCCCTCGCCCACACAAGAGGCCTCACCCTCTTTCGAATTAACATCACTCTGTCGTGTGGCGGCACACATTCGGACGCCGCTGCAACAACATTGAGCACTCCAAATTAGCTTGTCAATGTCGAAATCTTTCCAATTTTTTCCAGTGCCGAGTTGCCACCAGTTTGACCTCTTCTTTGTTTCTCTTGTTCCGCAAGTTTCAGATGTCGTAGTTTGGCATTACCGACCACGGTGCATATGGATTACATGGAGGAGATGCTAGGTCATGGCGAACAAACGAACCAGTCGAGTGGTCATCAAGCTGAAGCGCTAGAAAGCGCCAAGTCTCTGGTAGGGACGTGCAAGCAGACGGAAGCTCAAATGACAGAGCAGATGGGTCACATGAGTGTGGTCGACACTCACAACTACGTCCCTGTATACCGAGGCGTGAGGAGGAGAACTTGGGGCGTTTGGGTTACTGAGATTCGAAGGCCAAAGAAGAAAGATCGTATTTGGTTAGGCTCATTTGCTACGGCCGAAATGGCTGCTCGCGCTTACGACGCTGCGGCCCTCGCGCTTCGGGGACCCAATGCTCTTCTAAACTTCCCAGAATACTTGGGCTCACTTCCCCGTCCCCTGGACCTCTCAGACAAGTCCATTCAGGCCGCTGCCACAGAAGCTGCAAGGAGGCTGGCTCGGCGAACGGGGAGTTTACAAAGGAGATACTCGAGATTGCAGGCGACTCTAGCAACCAGCTCGAGCTGTGCATCATCGGTGACTGCTTCCAGTAGTAGCTTCGAACAATCCAGGTCCGTTACATCCACATCTACACGGATCCAGGAATGCTCAATGGCCTCACAAGACTCAAAGGGTTCAGTAAATGTGACCGACAAGAAACCATCACTCAATGCCAGCAGCAGTTCGACCTTAGCAAACATGACAAATGCAGCGGTTTGCGTTGTAACAAGCAGAAGCCCCTGCACGATCTCAGCCAATAAACCTGAAGAATATGAAGTAACTCCAACATCAAGCTGCGATTCTGAGCTTCTATCCAGCGGTACAACCAACAAAAGTAGTCGCGGAGCGAATGTCACATTGGAAACTTGGAAGCAGCAAGAGAGGAGACGAATGCCAGCAGGTGTCGAAGAAGTTTCTGGGCTAGAAAATCATAGCAACTCCAAAATAGTAGGATCTGCAAGATCGTCATCAGCAGCGGCGATGCTGCAGGAGGACGTGGATCAAGCCAACTTAGGGTCAGCCCAAAAACAACAGCACAACGCCGGTTCTTCCGACGACAATTTGATGTTCAACATGCCAAATGTGATTGCTTGCCTCTATGACCACACCTTAATGTGCAACTTTCCAGGAGCTCCTCACATGTTGCCAGCGACCGACGTCCCGTCTTTCTCAGAGGACTGCGACGAAGAAAGCGCCGCCTGGGAACCGCATCTCTGGAGTTACTGATCAGGTCTTTTCAATGACTCCCGGTGCTTCAAATGTAGTCTCCAGAAAATTAGATGTAGGATCAGAAAATCAAATGGGACGCAGACGTAGATCGAACTACATAAGACTGCATGCTTCCAACAAACAAGCAACTGCTAGATCAACGCATTGGACATAAGACGCGAACCATAGGAAGATTCAAGTGGTAAGAAATCAGACCCCAACTCAAATTATGGACTAGTCATCAATCCTTCATTGCTCTTTCATCATAGAATGCAGCTTGGGTCATCAGAATCATAGCTTCCTGTACTTGGACATGATCATAGCCATAGAATTACTGTGGTCAGTGCCTAGAGCCGAGAGCTGCTGCAAGACGTTATAATCTTTCCATGTGGACCATTCTTCCGGAAGACAATTTGCGAATTAATGTATCACTGCACATCAATGAATCCGATTTATACATAGGTTAACGATTCTAGCAGCTGCATTAGATAGTAGACTGAAGCTGTAATGGATCTACAATGTTTTCTGAACGACATGGTCATGAAGCAGCCAGACGTCCAATACACAAAATGAACGCCGTACTCAGGAATGTGCTGCTGCTTCATTTTTCGCTAAGTAATTTGGTTCCAGAAATGGCTACCAACCAGATGCATGGAGGACGGTACACGTCTAGTTACTAGTAATTGATATAACCATGCTGCAGCCTGCAGACCATGCTCGTTTTTCTTCATGGATACTAATTGCGTGCTAGCTGCTGATCCGGTTGTTATATAACTGGATCATAGCGCCCAGACTTGATTGTATTGCAGGACAGCTTCAGCTGCAAGCTGTTGCAAGCTTCTAATTTACTTAATTATTAGCTCTAGACAAGCATGCGATGATACTAAAAAAATGCAGCAGCACGATGGCAAAACATAACAGAATCCGCGTCGACGAACTAGCTAGCTAGTTGACCTTAATTTCATTCTACATGGAGTAGCCTGGTTCGAATGTAATGATCTGCATGTATTATAACATTGCAGGTTTGGGGATGAGTATTATTCTAGGGCAGTTCTGATCTGTGCTGTATGCAGATCTCGACATCTCTTCTGCATCCAGCCATGAGTACTTATTTTAAGCTGGCAGCCACGGCTACTTCGTTGCATATCTCTGCATTTCTTCCAGCTCCGGATCAAACTGCACAGCGTCTAGCTACCGTGCACTGCTTGCTTTCATGGTGTGCATTCGAAGAGCATGGCACCTGCTATCCTGCATTCATGGTCTAAAAACTTAAGTATTTAGTTTCAAGTGTCCTGGATGGACAAACCTCTAATCCTACTGCGAGTGTAAGCCTGGAGCTGTGAATTCTCTAATATGACTCCTCATATATTCAAAATGAAACAAAGTACAGTAGTAGTTCTGGACCCTAACTGTTTTCCATGAGAAAACAAGAGCCAGAGAGCACCCCTAAATAGTCTTAACCGGTAAGAGAAGAGGAATAGAAATAGGATAAAAGTGTAATCTAGGAGATCTCGGAAAGATGAGATTAACTCCCTAACTCATGGGTAAGTCACTAATAATCAGAACACTACTAAGTGGATAGAGAACTTCCTTACAGTCTCGAACCTAATTTAATCTACCTAACCCAACTAAATTTACTAGAGGCTACCCCCTCTCAATCTCTATTTTAGCAGCAAGGATGGTCGTCTGCATTGAAAATTTCAATGCAGAAGAAGAAACCTTTAAAGCTTCCAAATTTCTTGCACGTGATTTAATGCTTTAACTCCTATCCTATCTCCAAAATTCTGAAACTTTGTTTTTCCTAGAGACTTTGTTAGAAGATCTGTAAACTGGTCACTAGTGGACACATACATGATTTTTACTTGTCTTGAGATGACTTTCTCATGCATGAAGTGGTAGGGTAGGGTGAAAGTATGGTAAATTTTTTTTTTTAAAAGTTATTTTCAAAGCAATCAAAAAATGGTTTAGTTTTTCTACATGTAAGTAGAAGAAAGTACATTGAAAATAGTTGAAAATAACATAATAAAAATATGTTGCTTTTCTTTGAGTTTATATTTAGATGATTACAAAATTTTAAAAACTTTTGCACAATAAAAGTAGACTTAAACAAGTATGTTTGAAAATGACTAGTCAAATTGAGTTTAAACTTGTTTTTTCATTAGAAATTTGATGTATTTTATTATAATATTTAAACATTGAGAATTTACAATTACATTTTCAAGTTACATCCTGTTGAAAATAGAAAATATTCAATAATCCATCTATTTTCATCTACTTGTACAAGTTTGGACAGCCAAAAAAAGTAGGAAAAAATGTAATGATTTTTTTCAAATTTACTTGAATGCATATTAAATATATGATTAATCAACATCATTGTGATAAAATTGAAATTTATCCTGATGTTGACCATTAAATAAAAAAACATTTTTATTTTCAATACATTAAAACTTGTTTATTCTACTTGTTTTTTTTTGTGATAAGGATCAAAAATTGTCTATTTTACCTTGTAGTTCTATATGTTTAATTATGGCATAGAAAATCAGGTTTATGGCAATCTTAATGCAACTTTAATTATCTAAATATAACATTGTGGTGTTGTCTTGTATAGAGTGTATATCTTTTAGGAGTGATTAGAACCAAGTCACTTCTTTGGCACCTTTTGCAAATGTGCAATATTCAACTTCAATTGAAGAAAGCACCATAGTGGGTTGTTTTCGAAATGGACCCATTACCAAATTGAAACACATACACCTTGTTGTCAATTTCCTTTTTATAGAATTGCCTACCCAACCCACATTTGTGAATCCATATACAACATTTTTGTCCCCCTCTTAAAAGATTCCCATATCTTGGGTCCCTTTTAAGTACTTCAAAATGTCCCTAGTTGCTTCTAAATGTACCTTTCGAGGAGAATTCATATAACAACTAATTGTGCACATGATGTCAAGACAAATGTTAGTTAGGTAAATCAATTTACATTTTTGTTAATTTATAGTCAAAATGTATTTATATTTAAAATGCAGTGTTAAAGGGAAGAGGGTCAAAGCAAGATAAAATATACCAAAAAAGTAAACATCTCCAAGTTTTAACCCTATGCCTTTCATATAACTATGATAAAGTAGCATCAAATTAGATGAAAGTATGTGTCAAGTAACATTAGTTGGTTCTATTAAGTTTATACGAATTTAATTCTAAGAAAATTAAAATAAAAAAAAATTAAAAAGTTGATAAAAAGTACATTAGAAACCAATTGAAAAATATGTGTTCAAACCTAATTTTTGGTTAGAAAAAAAAATGAAATCAATATGTTATAAGTTAGGAAATGAATATCAACATATGTTTTAGCAAGTCATAAAAAAAAAATCTATTTCTTTTCCGTAAGAACCTACTTGACAGCTACTTGAAACCAAAAGCCCATAGTGAAAAGTAGACATCAAAAGCTACTTGTATTTTGAAAAACCTATTTAAAACCTATTTTTATAGTTTGAAATAAAAAAATCAATGCACATTGAAATAAACATATATCATATTTAGTCATTGAAATGAAAACATTAAATGTTCCACAATTCTATAATGGGTTCTATTGTTATTTTAAATCTACTCGTTCTAGTTTTGACAAGGTAATCAAGTTGTTCATTTTATCTTGTTTACACTTAGGACATTGTGACAAATGCGAACATTAGACACCTCTTCTAATGGATGGAATTCATCCATAATGTTCATCCATAATTCTTAGTTAATTCCTAATTAACTTTTATTTAAATCTGAATGAACTCCCAATTAAATCCTAACTAAATCCTAATTAAGTTTTAGGTAATTTCAAATAAAGTCCAAGTTGACTCCCTATTAAATCATAATCAACTCTTAGTTAAGTCATAGTTAAACTTCAATTAATTCTTAATTACTCCCAATCAATTTGAGTTAAGTCTTAATTAACTTTCAATTACGTTTAAGTTAATTCATAATTGACTTTTAATTAAGAAAGTTTTCAAGAAGTTTTTTTACTTGATGCACACATAGAAGCCTCCTTGGAAGCTTCCTTGAGATAGGTCCCCAAAGGAATATAAATAGAAGTTAGACCCTTCATTTCTTTTAATATGTTCAACATTAGTCTTAAACACAATCTTACACCATAGCCTTGTCATGTTCTTTTCATGTTTATGTTTGTAAATATTAGCATAATAAAAATATATTTTCATGTTTGTCTTGCACATTTCATGTTCTTGTCTTTGAATCACATAATTTTGTGTTGTTATTTATTTGAAAGTTAAACTTAGACTTTTCCTTTAACCTTTATTCTTGTGGTTTTTCATGTCTTTAATAGTTTGAATAAACTCCATCAAATCTACACCTATTTTTACATTTATAAGTAATTTCAGAATTAAATTCCTTTTGGAATTGAGTGTGGATTACCATTTTTCTTGAAAGAAAAAGTTTTTAAAAAATCCCAAACTACCCACTTCTTATTGATTAAGGTTGTGGATGACCCACCTCTTATTCCAATGTCATATTTCACAATGTTCATAATCATATCTACGTTTAGAGAAGAGATGGTTACATCTATGGAAGAAGTCCTTGTTGTTTTTAGGCATATGCAACAAGATAATTAAGCTGTTTGTGAGTTTGTTGTTCATCTTCAAAATGTTCAAGCATCAATATCATTGGGATGAGTTCCCATGACACCATCCCAAGTAAAGGAGCCACGAATCAACCTTCCTAACAAGTTTGATGGGACATGTTCCAAGTCTTAAGGTTTTTTTAACCAAGTGCAACTAGTCATTCGATTACACCCCCATTATTATCCAAATAACCCAGCTCAAGTTGGCCTTATTGGCACATTGCTATCAAGCATAAGGTGAAATCATGGTATTTTATCAAAAACACTTGACAAAAAAATCAAGTTTAAAAAGAAATTTTTTTTCATGAAAACACAAGTAGATTTTATTTTTACTTAAATATCATTTTGAAACCATGGTGCTTTTTATTGGGTTTGTATTAAGTTGAATACATAATCTGAAAACTTTGGAATAATAAAAGTAAAGAACAAGTACTTTTGAATTTGACTAGCCAATATGATGTTCAAAAGTACTTTTTCATTAAAAAATTTAATGAAATATATTTGTGTGAAGTTATAACATAAAGATCATTGTATATTCAAAGGAAAGAAAATAAATAAATTTTACTTTCTCTTTGGTAGAGTATACTTGACACATGATACTTGAAACAAATGTTACAACACAAAAAATAGGTTCCAAAAGCTACTTACATTTTAAAAAGTCTACTTGAAACCTAATTTTACCCCCAAAAAAAAAATTTCAATTCATAATAGTGAAGAAGTAGCTTGTTTTTCATCATTTAAATAAAAATATTAAAGGTATAATAAAATTTAATGGGTTTTAGTCCTACTTCTTGTGAACTTAACAAATAGACAACCAAGGTAATTGAATTATATATTTTACTATGCTTTCACCCCACAACCTTAACATGGTTCACCCTTTTGTTTAAGCAACAATCGCCATTGCTAAATGATCTCAAAGCGTTTGTGGAAGAATTTAATGTCACCTTCAAAAACTCTTATAAAAAACACACATCAACTAACAAACTGTAAGCTCTTCATCAAGGACCATGCCTAGCTATTATGTATACATCCGATTTTAGGCGATTAAGTTGCGACATATCATGGGATGAAGCAGCATTCATGAATCAGTTTCAATATGGACTATGCAGTAATGTGAAGGACCTACTATTCACCATGCCAAATCCATCCACATTGAGTGAAACGATTGGGTGAATGCAAGGTTGAATGACTCATTTTTGGACAAAAATGACCAATTGTTTTTGGGTACCTTTCATTCAAATACATATGATGATTAATATATTCTTGGATCTACTAATTGGAACTTGGATCTAAACTAACAACTTTAGTATGAAAAGAATTATGTGGTTATTTATTGATAAAAAATCATTTGCAAGAAGTAATGGACTTTTGAAGTTCAAAAAATATGGATTGGTGATTTAACTAAACCATCACAAAATGAAAATATATATTGATTCACATTCCAAATTTGTTATTAGGACTCAATATATGTTATATCATGAAATGATAAACTCAAATGAAGAATCTTTTTCTTGAAGACCTTAACCATTTAATAGTTAAAGACTTTTGAATGGTTAAAATTAGACCATATTTTCATAAGTCCCTATGAGTTGCAATTTTTCTTTCTTTTTTCAATTTTTTTGTCCCAAAAACATATGGTTTTTTAAAGTTTTACATGGGGCAATAACCATATGGACTTTGTGAGTTGTCCTTTTGGGACTTCCAAATTTCAAAATGACATCATCTTCTATTAATGTAAGTGTTGATGTAGATTTGTGACGATTTTTAGGTGATTTACTTACTTACTTACTTACTTACAATTTAGCGTCATTAAGTGGGCCAAACAGCACCCGGGCCAGAACCCAATTGACGTTAAGTCTAATAAAGCAATTCAGATCTAACCGTCTGACATTGTA
>Ga0116228_10004167_pt1 | contig 12777 bp, 6 predicted proteins | sample S1TSphfallax_2_FD_89694 | JGI IMG/M metagenome (GOLD analysis project Ga0116228, IMG submission 89694) | Host-associated microbial communities from peat moss isolated from Minnesota, USA - S1T2_Fc - Sphagnum fallax MG | ecosystem: Host-associated > Plants > Peat moss > Unclassified | place: USA... | reverse complement strand
CTCTTCTTTTTTCCTTCATGTCTTTTAATTACAGAAGTCAAAATTCCTAAAACAAAATCCTAACCATATATACAAAAGTTGAACACCAAATTTCAAAATGCATTACAACTTTATTTTGCAAAAACATGAACCCAATGAAAATTGTATTTGAAAATCAATAACCAAACTAAATCCTACAAATTTCAATGCCATGCCACAAAATGCAATGACATCAAAACAGTCATTGCAAAGTTGCCAACTAGAATGTTTAAAATTCCAACAAAGACACAATTTTTAAATTCTCATGTCATCTTGTTTCAAGAAACTCTAAAATACCAAAATGCAAGATCTCCATTTGTTATGGTCAACACCAAGCTTGACATTTGTCCTCCAAAGTGTTTATGAGTCAAAATTGAACTATTCCACAACTTTTTTAAAATGTTGATTCTTGTTTTCAAGCAATGTGTTTAAACTAAAATTATTGGTAGTTGTCATATGCATTTTTTCCTATTTTTTCATTCAACATTTCAATAAAATCTTATGTGGTTAGGATTCAAATAGAATGCATCATTAATTTGTGATGGCTTGGATTCAAAGTTGCAAGAATTTAAATTGCAAATGATGACACAAGTGATCAACATACTATTTCCATCCTTGACATTTTATTTTGCATACAATTAGGTCCAAACTCACAATATGTCAACAATCATGCTCAGCCCCCATTTCAAAATTATGAAGAATTATATGAGACTATGTGAACAATTTGCTACCATCCAAATTGCTACAAATTATGAAACAAAATATTTCCTTTTTAATTGCAAGCCTATTTCCATCTATATCCTATTACGGCATCAATAAAATCATTAATGGCTAAAGATGACTACTTGTTTTTTAGGTATATTATATCACCTAATGATGTAATTATGTCAACCTTGAAAAATGAATTGCAATTATTTCAAAGGTTATATTTGTGATTAATAAAAATAGAAAACCCCTTTGGTTTGGTAGCAATTTTCACATATCTCTTTCTTGTCTTATCAAATGCTTGGAATTGTAAACTCACATATTAAGATTAAATAGATATTCAATGTTGTTGGTGTGATAAAAGATTCTTTGATGATTTAGATTGGGGATTGAAAATCTGGATTGTTTCATCGTCATTATTAAAAATTAGCATAACAACATTTGTGTTAGGTGTGATGGAACTATCAAATTTTAAAACATGTCAGATTTCATAACATGTAAGACCAGTTTGATGAAAGAGTACCAAAAGCTCATTGAGGAAAAAAAATTCTATTTGAAAAAATCATTTATGAATTTGATTAATTTTGATTAGATTGTGTTTTCATTCAAACTTATTATTGTACATTTTGTTTTGAATTTATTGTATAGATGTCATGTATTTGCAACTTTGTTTTTTATTTTTTTGAGAATTCAATGTTGTTAGTGGGTTTGCAATTTGAAATAAGGCTTAAGAAGATCTTCAATCTCCATTGAACAAGATCTAGAAACTAGGTTGTAAGCCAAAAGTTGATGTGGAGTGGTCTTGAATTCTATTGAGAATATCAAGTTTATAGTGTAGGTAGATGCTATGTAGATGTGGTTATTTTTTGTGCATAGCGTAATAGTTTGTAAGAACAAAGAACACAAAAACATAACTCGAAAAAATTGACAATGCTTAGGTAAATGATGATAGAAAAAGGTTACAACCAACATTCATGAAGAGTCAAGTTGTCGTCTATACAATTCATGGAGTTCTTAATTCACAAATGACCTTGAGAGTTTGTGAGTGATCAAAGTTCGATGTGTTTGGATTGTTTTATTTATGTGATGCCTAATGTTTGGATGTACCAAAAATAAAGATCTTTTGATGAGAGCTAAAGAATGCAAATGACATTAATATATTTGCGAGGATGTCAAGGAGTCAATAATATTAATTTGTTTGAATTTGAGATTGTGGTAAAAAGGAGGAAGGTTTTTTTATAATTGAAGAATTACAAATTTGAAGTTTAGTTGTAAATGTGGTTGTGTCTATTTTTAAATGTTGTGATAATTAAAATATCATATATTTGAAGTTTGATTGTAAGTGTGATTGTGTGTGATTGATTGTGAGGATGAGATAAGGAAAAAGATATTGTCAGTACAAGAGAGTCTAATATTATAAACATCTTCAGATTTTGATTATGGGTTTTAGATATGTGATTTAAATTTGCTTTGTTGACCTTGAGATTTTGTTAATTTTAATTGGTAACCTTAAACTCACAATGCAACTTAACCTATCTCATTTTCAAAAACCATAAACCACTAAACGTGAACCATACCATGTTTTGGAAAAGCTCCAGAAAAACCATATTTGGAGGTTCTCGTAAAATGGAAAAATAATAAATAACCTTACTTGGAGGTTTTACTAATTCTTTTTAAAACTGTGTATCCGGGGCCACAATTTCCCTTAAAAAGGGATATCTCACAACACCAGTTCAAACTATAGCCAATTTTCCATGAAGTTTTCGAAAAATGAACTCACTGGAACACCTATGTTCTAGAGGGGTGTTTCTAAAGGCAAAATTTCACCACATTAGCAACTTCTTTTTGGATAATGGCAAAGCAAATTTGTGGAGGTTTTCTAGTTGCCAGATTCCAAGAATTTGTCTTTCAGAAAATCACCAGATTTGAGACTAAGCTCCAGTAGGGTAGCAAATAATATAGAACCATGCTTCTTTTTTTAATAAAATCAATTTCTTGTTTGTACCCATGTTTGCTTTGGTTGTCTTATGGATCGTCACCACCTAACCTACAGATCAGAAATGAGAAAGAGAAGAGGGTCTAGTCTATAAAGGGTGGAAGTGAAGAGGCAGTCAATCCCATTGTGGCTACTTGACAGCAAATTGAGAGCACTTTCATCTTGTTAAGTGTGATAGAGACGAATTGCTTGAAGAAGGGGATCATGATGGAGAGGTGGAAACTCAAGGTGATCATGATTTGCACAGTTTTGAGTACTCATAAACAAGGTCAATGCTTCTCTGTCAGGGTACACATTGTTCCATAATTGAAGGCCCAATAAATCCCTTGTGAAATGACTAATGCATCGCACTCTTCTTGCAATCTGTGTAAGACCTATGATTTTTTTGGAGCATTTTTTAGGTTGCTTTTGCAACTCAAGATGCAATCTTTGAATGAGATTTCATGACATTTTTAAGTCCCAAGATTTTTTTTTTCATTCATCCTTATACCTTAAAGAGAACCAGAGCATTACTTGTGCAAACCACACATAGAAAGAAGAATGAAGGACAGCAAATAAAAAGAAGTCCTAACTGCCAGCAAAAAAACCCTTCTGGATTGACCACTGAATTGACGTCCCCTGATACCCAGAAAGAATTTGTACAAGCTGCTTGTATTAAAAGAGATACAGCAACTGTACCTTGAATCACATTGTATAGACATTTTCTCAAGTATGGGAGTCTTTGTACACTCCAGGATACAGACAGCTCTCCCTTCACATGTCACCAGAACTGTCAAGAAGCACTTAACTCATCACATCTGCTCTGCATCATTCTGGACACCTCTGGCATGAATCAGAGAGTCTCCACTTGAGAGAGAGTACCAAAGTCTTAACTACAGTTATGACCATCAGATTTGAAACAGACAGATGAACTCATAAGACCAGCTACAGATCTGCAACCAAACAGCTTGCCTGGGAGATCACCTTAAAGGAATGGATTGAATTATTGGCTCCCTAGGAAGAGCCGAGCAATGAACTTGATATATTTCAGAGAGAGACACATTTGAACCTCAAGGTACAGAGATAGTATAGGCTTCCAGGAGCCAGTATAGCACTATGTCTGACCTGCTAACTCAAAACAACCTGACTGCAACTAAATGGACTCATAATCGAAGATAGGCAGGATAACGCAGACTACCTCGGTATCGCACAGACCTTTTGGAGCTCAGCCACTTGGCCTTGACCGCCTGATGCTTGTGCCTTGTAACAAGATATGTGTACAAAGGAACAACCCCAAAGCCAGCCAACAATAACATGACAATTACTGCACAGATTATGAGCACATTCCGAAACCCATGCACAAGTGTGGGATCGGTTTGTTTCGTCCAGGGCACTCCACCCACATTCATTCCAAAGGCTGCAACACAACAACACACATTTAATTAAGGATGGATTTGATGATCTTGCTGAGACAACAAGGCCTCTGAGATGTTATGAAATTCAGAGTTCTCATATTACCAGCTAGTGATCACAGCTACAATGTGAAAGTTTGCTCATATTTGTGGTCCACACACTGCCACACCCTTTCTTGCACTATACACTACCTATTTAGAGCCTGCATTCAATCAATCAGCATCAGCCATTTGATTGGTAGTTTATAAGTCTTTTTTTGGGCCATATTTTTGTCAATGTTTACCTCCAGTCACAATTGACAATGGTAGAAATATGACTGACAAAAATGATAAATAGTAGAGCTTGCGGTTGATCTGCTCAGCTTGCCAACTGTCAAGACCAGCTTGAATTGCTGTAATTCGGTTTGCTATGAAGCCAACATTCTCCTTCAGTTTCCTGAGACGTGCCACCAGTACCTCCAATGCTGCCAGATCCTCAGAAGTACACCAGGCTTTGCCTGCACACTTGTCCTTCACTCTAGGGAATACTTGATCACCGTGTGCAATGACCTGCAACAGTTTTTGCAGGTCTAGATGCATCTTTGGGAAACGCCTATCATCCAACATCTGTTTTTTGGTGGCACCCACACCTAGTGCCATACACCAGTTGTCACTAACTTGTTCCAACAACATTTCACTCCATAAAAGCATACATTACTCAACCAGAATCACAATTCCAATTTGGGAACATCTGAGACTAGCAACAAAGCAATCTTTCTGCCAAATGCGTCACAGGCTGGGTCACAGGTCCTCCAGAATCAAAAAGAGGACCCTCACATGAGTTTTAACAAGAGTAAACACCAAACGGAGTGGTATCTTGTGTCCCTTGAGGCATCAAATTCATAAATCTGTTGGGAGGAATAGTTGACAAGGCATTACAATTTGTGCAGGGGGGAAACCTTACCTGTATCTAAACTTCGTTCCACATCATCCAGGTGTGTTTCCAGATGGAGGACAGTGTCATGCAGCTGTTCTACATGGGTGTCTATGATGTGCACCAAGAGGTTCCCCACCCCCTTAGGCACTGCATTGTCTGCATGCTCCAGATGGCTCATATTCAGCAAAAACTCCAGCATATGTTCATGAATTGCCACCCCACCAGTACCAAGGCTTCCAGTATGACTGTCCCCCACCTCACCCAAAAATGTTGGGTCAATCCTGGGCACTTCCATCAGGAGAGATTGCGATGACATTCGAGAGAAATCCAGCCTTGCCACACGACCCAGTGAGACACTGATGACCATGTTGTCCCGTACAATTGCAGATATCCTTTGGGTGAACTTGCTGGTTGGTGGGCCAGCAGAATTCACCCTGAATACCAGGGCCCCATCTATGGTACCGCAGAAGGGACCATTGCTCACAAGTGCTAGAATGTCCTGCAGCTTCAGGGGAGGGCAAAGCACATCAATGAGGTACTGGGCAAAGGCCGTCAACTTCTGGCTTGACCTTGGCAGCTCAACATGGAACCAAGAAAAACCCTCTCCATCCAACTGCCGCAAGTCCCACTCTCTGCTGCTAAACTTACCATGCCCGTCAAAGCTGTATGCCATTCTTTTCACAGCACCAGGAAACAGACTGGTTTGCCGAGGGTGCTCATCATCAATAAACATTTCAGGGGAGAAATCCACCCCTGTGCGAGGTTCTTCCCTGATAACTTCCATCCTCAAAACTGCCTTTCCCTCAAACCCCACAGGATTAATCCTTGATCTTGTCCCGAAACTCATATAGAGATCAAAAGCTTTGACTCTGCTATCAATTTGCCTTCAAATTCCTGATGCCACTGCACAGAATCCAGCATGGACAGGAAGGAGCAGAAAGGAGAAGAAACAAAAACCTCCCCACAAATGTCTACATTGCTCTGAATCTCTGACAGCTCTGCAGTCCAGGATTCTCTGAAGAAACCAAATCACAAAGCTCCAACATCCCCAGCTAGGAGACTCATCTGCACTTGAATCCACCACTTTGTATACTCAAGAAAGCGAAGTCACAAAGCTCCAAAATCCTCAGCCAGGAGACTCATCTGCACTTGAATCCACCACTTTGTGCACTCCTCTGAATGCTGAATCATCCAATCTCAGGACATTTTGCGCAACTTCTTCTGTTTCCTGTAACAAACAGCAGAGCCAAAATGTAACTATCCACCATTGCTAAGAACACAAAACTCCATTTCCTTAACAAATAATCATCATTCATTCATTCAGTGTGGTGTTCTAAATGTTAGCACTCTATTTGTTTGAGTCTCACTGATATGAGAAGATTGCAAAGCCTGCCTCAAAGCAATCCCATATCAAAGATACACTCAAACCATGCAAAATCAAAGAAACCTGTTTCGCATTTCCAAAATACCAGGCATCTGTAAATGTGGCAACCCAGGTACTCATCCCATGAACAAAAGCCAGTGGAGGCTCTTTGGCATAAGAATTGAAATGCTGAACTTACTTGAAGAATTTACAAGGTCCAAAACCATCCCATGAATACCCTTTGCCATTGCCAAATCATGCCCCACCCCCCACTTATGCGCAATTCTATTCCCATATACAGAAGAAGGGTTGAGAGATACAGATGCACTTGAATCTAATAAAGCAATATTTTTTTGGTAGCTTTAGTGAAAGACAGAGAGAGGGAAGGGCGATTATCTGCTGCTGCTGTTGCTGACACTGACACAACAATAATGTAGCAACGACAGATTACTCTGGAACATTCTGAACCCTAAAACAAAGAAAGAATTGCTGAACCCTGAAAAGCAAGATCCAATGCAAGGGTTTCTATCCATTTCTATTAGAAGTGAAAGCTCCAAAGAGAGAATGACGGAAACTCTAAACCATAAACCCTAAGTGTTTCTTCTTATCTGTAACAATTACGGCGAACATCGTTTGACGAACATTTCTTCAGGAGGATCAGTGAAACAAGAAGAAGAAGGAAAGAAGAAAAGAGTGAAAGATAGGAACAACGAAAGAAAGCAAGCAAGAAGACGCATCATACCTTGGAAGCGAAGGTGATGACGGCCTTACATTTGTCTGCAGGACACAAAATCAAGCACAAAATGACGCGCATTCCTGCCTCTGACTGATGCGCAAAGTCTGAGACGCAAAGTCCGACGTGCAAAGTTTCCAACAGAAACAACTGAGAACTGCAACACAACTACTCTTCTTCTGCTTACATAACAACTACTTCAATACATTATAATGCTGGACAAAATCATTTTTTAAAAAACCAAAAAAAAGAAAAAAGAAAAAGAGTGGCAACAGCAGCAGCACCATCAGCAAGAAGAGGAGCAGCAGCAGCCTCGTGAAGCTTCGCAGACATCTTGGTGCAGAACGGTGTTGCAAATGACCCTACACTAGGTGCAGCTCTGAACACCGGCAGCAACGGCAGCAGCAGAGCAGCTTCTCACTACTTTGCTTGAACAATGGGAGTTACATGTTCAAGCAAGTAGTAGCCAGGAAATAAAAGGATTTTTTTAATAAATTTCAATTTTCATAGTCTGGTCTATAGCCAAACGTGGCTAAATCTCCAAAAAAATTTAAGTTGTGTCTTCTCATTATTCAAACGTATATCTTCGAAAGATTCGGTTTAGATGCCTAAAGTTTAGGTTAATGACATATTTTAAAAAATCTTTTTGACAAAACTTTTTAAAAAAAAGTGTGTGTGTGGAAAGTTACTATCGTCATTATTTTATTTTATAATTCTACATATTTGAATTAATAGCCAGATTTGGCTATGTTTTAAAGGACTAATTGCAATTTTTTTATAACAAGAACTCGTCATTTTGGGCTACTAAAATGTGATTTGTTTAATTGTGTTTTCGTAATCATTAATTTATTAATTTTAATTTTTTTAATTATATATTTTGATTAGTACTCAGATTTGGCTATATATAAAAGGAGCAAACCAGAGGTTTTTTTTTTTTTTCCATATTTTTACAAGAAATTGCCATTTTGGCTACTAAAATATGAATTTCTCACTGTGTATTTGTTATCATTTTAAACCTACTCCTCATTAGATTCACTTTCCGTTTAGCGAAAGGACATGAGATGAAAAGAAAGCTTTAAAAAAAAGTGGAAAGATGAGAAAATGTTGAAAGAAAAATCTGTCGAGGGATCTTTACGAGGTGAAGGTTTTGCCGGTAGTTACCTTCCGGATTTTCAGGCCCCTCCCCTCAGCCTACCGGCCTTAGGTGGGCCCTCAAATCCCAAAGGTACTTTCGGCCAAACCTTCTCCTATACATTACCAGCCTGAGCCTGGTAATGATTTTTTTCCAGTTTCTTCGTACCAGGCTCGTACTGGTACCTGGTACTTTTGTGTCAGGGTTTTTTTTGGCTATTTTGTGAGGTAGGTGGGTTCAAGGGTTGTTTGTGATTTAGCCCAAGTGGCCATCATTCACAAAATAATTTAGCCAAATTTGGCTACATAGTAGATTTGAAAGTAATAGGAAAAAAAAAGAATCCTTTTGTATTCTTGGCTACCTTCTGGAAATTATCATAAAAATCTGGCGATTTTTTGAAAAGAAAAACTTCAAAATCTGTCGAATTTGAGTCATTTCTTTTCATGAAAAATTATTTGTCGAAATTTGGAAAAGAAACACTAAGTGGGATGTTGACATTGGTTTTTCTTTTTCAATTCCCTGATGGAGCTCTTGTGGCGAGCATCCCTAGGAAGATTTCGACTTTAACTGGCGACTCTTTTCCAAAGAAACTCTTAATAAAATGTGTAGCCAGTAGACATGAATGTGGCGACACGCTCCTAAAAAAAACACAGTTAGAAAAAAACAATTTGGCAAATTGTTTAATATAAAAAAGGGAATTCATGACAGAATATTCCCTTTTCACAAAACTGCGTCTCCTTTTGGCCATTTTTTTGCCCCAAAAAAATCACGGGTTGGCGACCATCCACAACTCACAAGAGATCTTAGCCATTTTTTGGTTACCACATATCTAAATATGGCGATTTGAAAACTTTTTACAATAGAATAAAGGAATCTTACAACAGTGAAAGAAATCTGTTCTCTGTTGAGTAGGCGTAAATTTTTCATTTAAAAAATATGACGGTCCCATCACCGAACAAAGGCCGGTGAAAGAACACCCCAACAGTGCCAACCCTGGCCGGTTAACAAACACGGACCAGCCTGAAACCGTTCAATGAGCACCCTATTACAGAACATCCGGTTTTGAAGACTTGTGATTGGGTTTCTTTTTCATCCAGAGATGGAATTTGTGTGTTCGGTCGTGGGCACCAGAACTACCCGTTGCCCAAAATATGTAAAAAGTTCGTTTGCCTCGTCACGTTTGGTAATGGGTACCCCACACATTAATTCAATTTTTTTCCTTTATAAAATATTTGAGAAATTTGTGGTCCTTGTGTTTCTTGTTGCCATAAATTGTGTATTTACCTTGGAATATATATATATATAAGGAAATTGGTCATAATTAACCACCCAACATTGGTATTTTGGGTAGCCATTTTTGTGGTCATTGGTTTGTTGTATGGAATGTAAAGAAAATCAGCAAAAATGAATCATATTTTTTTTTATTTTGAATGCTCTACATTCATGGTTAGCTAGTGGATTTTTGGGTGTCTTCTTTTATGATTTTTCTATTCGCTTATGACTTGAAATTTTGTTTATTACCATATACCTAGTACATACAGCCATAAAATCATTCACTAAATTGCGCATCTACTCTAAGGCCACAAAATGCAAATGGGTAGCCTTTTGGTTGTTTTGTACAACACTTGACTATGCTAATATTCTTTCATATTTTTTAAAGGCACAAATATTAAAGCCCTTGTTATACCATATTTTATGGTACAATATTATTAAATAAGAAGGTGGTATTTTAAGAGCTTTAAAATTTTTATGAGCTTAACTATGATTTCATTTCACTTATTTGTCACATGGATTATTTGGAATAAACAAAGTGGTTGAATCGAATGAAGTTTAAAACCCTATTGTAAGTGATTGAATGATATTATGTTGAAAATTTATATAGTTGTGAAAGTGGAAACTCTTAGAATATTTGAAAAATGAATCTCAACCATAAATACTAGTTTGTGACATCATTGATGAAATGGCTTGTTTTGTCAATTGTTACAAGAGAAAATCTATATCACATTGCTTGTGTAACAAGATTTTCACAAATGAACTACAATCATATGCATATGGAGTGTTCAATGTCTAGCAATTCATTGAGGTCAAGAATTAACACCACCACTAGATGGGTATTACATAAAACTTCATAATGCCAACTTGGAGTGAGAAATTGGGGACATCCTGCAATAATGAAGGCAATTTCCACCAGGATTGTTACATTTAAATGACAATGCTCAATAAATTCACAATGAATTCAACTCTCAACACTCTTCTTTTTTCCCCCTAAAAGTTCTTTCATAACTGGAACTCTCTAAAAGTACATTTGGTTCAGTTTGGTATCATGGTACCAAAGCATACCCGAAACCTGAAGTGTGACTTTGATCTAAACTCTACACCATAAACCCTAATCAGATTTGTATTCTTAGAATTGGTACCACAACACACCATGGATAAGCACGACCCAGCGAATCAAACAAAGAGCAAGTTTCTTCCTGTTGAAAATTTGACAATAACTCCTACGTATCCACATTTTCTCACCACAATCTAATCATTCAAATCTCCAGGAGTAGACATTTCAATTTCTACTTGAGATGTTCAGAAGAGTGCACAAACCCTGGGATGGTGTAGAAACCTCAGCATGAGATTGCAAATGATAAAATGCAAGAGCTAAAAGCAACTAGATTGGCAAAATGCAACCATTACCCACAACAAAACATGCGACCATTTTTTATTACTCTGACCTCCAAGCTCCCTGTCACAGTCTTTAATAGTCTTATATTGATGAAATTGCAGAGAAATCTCCACAACAATTTTAAGATAATATGACAAAGAATGCAGTCATAAGTCATATTGAGCCTTATGAGAGTTGTACTCACAAAGTGTCAGACCATCAACTTCGTCACAAATAGCAGTGACAAGCTGCTATGACTACCCACTGACTTCATCAACTCCCAACAACAGTGCATGTAGGTAATAATAAGTATATGATAATCAACACAAAAATTGGGGGCAAACCAATATACACATTTTTTTGGTCCTGAGTTTCTGCTCCAGTTCCAGAAGCAATGGGAAGACTCAATCATGGTGTTGGCTAGCACTCAAGATACATAACTAATGAAAAACCTCAACAGTTTTCTCAGTTTTTAACAATCCCCCTCAAGCTCACATATGCAACAAATGACTATTGTCAAGATTGTGTAGATCCCAAATTTGGTTACATGTGTGGAGACTGATAACAAAGGAAAGGAAGGTGGAAAGAGAAGTGGTGCCTGTAGGTAGGGTCATACTGTTTTAATCTGACAACCTCATACCAATTCCAAGCAAAACAGCAATAGTACACAACTTGAAAAACACCCAATTCATATACAACATTTTTCAAAGAATCATAATCCATGCTGGAGCATGCTATACTATGGAGTGTGATTATGCAGTGTGAGAAGAGAAAGAAATAAGTCCACTACGTGACCAATAGAGGCACAAGGATGCATGTGTTACACCTACCTGTATCAGTTAGGGGACTCTCCAAGAAAGTTGATGAAGTGACTTGGAGCTTGGGATTTCCAATTTGTGCCAGATCCTGAGATCACAGAATTGTCAATATCCAAGCCTGATTATACCCTAAACCTGCAAGTCAATTTCCTTCAATATACAGGCAATCACTTCACCAAATGTGTTGCAATGATCAAGAAGACATGCAATCTTGTGTATTTTTCCCAGCTGCTACAACACAATGCAGATGTACCCTATCTACAAGATTGCAGAGAAAAAAAAACCCCACAAAGCAACAGAAAAGACCAGCTGCAAGTCTCAGAATTGTCAATATCCAAGTTTGATTATGGAATTCCCCACAGCTTGATTTTCTTTCTCTTACACACAAACAAGAAGACATGCAAGCTTGGTTTTTTCCCCAGCTGCTACAACACAATGCAGATGTACATCTATGAGATTGTAGAGAGAGAATAAAACACAAACAAACAAACAAAACAAAACTCCACAAAAAAACTGTGAAGGTAAAATCCTTGTGTTGGGGTTCCACCAAAAACCCAAAACAAGCACAAAAAGAATGCAAGTGGTCATTACCTTATGAGCTTCACCCACAAAGTACTAGAAACTTCACCAAGAATATAGACACTGATGATTGTTGGCATGTCAGGAAATGAGAGAAGAGAAGATGATACCTGGTCAAGGAAGAACCAGAAGAAAAGTCCCTTTAACAATGCTCTTCTTGCTCCTGAGAAGAAGATCTGTAAAACTCTGTCACTCCCTGGAAAGAGTTGCAGAGAGAGACACCAAGCTCCCTCCTTACCTCCCTTTGCTCTCGTGTTTTTGTTTTTTCTCTTACAATCATGATGCATCATGCAGTAGTGTTGGCCCGACAAGCTCGTGATCACTGCAGTTTTGCTTTTCCATCCACTTTCCCTTTCTTCTCTCAATATCTTTGTCCTTCTCGTCTACCACAGGATCCAAAGATGTCGAATGGCATTCTGCCAAGAAAACACGTTGCACCAGAGAGCTCTCTCTCTCTCTCTCTCTCTCTCTCT